>JAESFG010000246.1_pt1 | contig 126899 bp, 106 predicted proteins | sample 9269371 | NCBI WGS metagenome assembly JAESFG01 (sample SAMN14506227, study PRJNA617093) | algae metagenome | isolation source: Aetokthonos hydrillicola CCALA 1050 (B3-Florida) and co-occurring... | place: USA: South Carolina | collected 2013-01-01 | reverse complement strand
AAACGCTTCCCTTTAACGTAGTGCGCTCTTGCACTTAAGCGGGTCAGCTATCCCTAAAGATTAAGGCACGTTCGCCTCCGGCGTCTCCCCTTGGGAGAAGCCCCGTCCTTCAGGTCGGGGTGCTGACTAAGATATAAGTCGAATCTTTCCTTGCTCTAAAGGATAAATCATAACATCCTCCTAGAGTATTAAGGGGGAATAGGAAAACCCTGATAATTAAAGATAAGAAGCTAGTTGCTTGACCTGCAATAGCTCAGTTAAGCTCAATTACTTAAAGATTTGCAACATACAAATTAGTAAGGGCGGACTAATGTCCGCCCCTACTCTTTGAGGAATTCTATGTTCAAAAACGGAGAGGGAGGGATTCGAACCCTCGGTACGGAGTTGCCTGCCGTACAACAGATTAGCAATCTGCCGCTTTCGACCACTCAGCCACCTCTCCATGCGTGTTGGAATACTATAGTATCACACGTGTTTGGGAAATGTCAATAACAAAGTTAGTAGTTAGTGATGAGGCAGTCCAAAATTGGAGGTTTAACCAAGAGGAACTGCCAAGAGGGTTCCTAATAAGAGCCAATTGTTTGTCAAAACAACGCAGCAGGTCACCAAAAACTAACTACTAACAATGGCTATAGGACTTGCGATCGCAGCCAAGCCGGAGGCAAACTACGTAATTTTTGCCACTGAGGCACATAAGCTCGTCGATTGAACACATCATAATTATTGCGTTCAATTACGTCCAAAATTTGACTGTAATGCATTAGAGAAGCCCATACTGGTAACCGGGCATCAGTAGAGAGGTAAGTAATTCCCTTTTCTGCCCTAGAGTAGAATTCACGTGCCCGTTGGATTTCAAACTGCATTAGAGAACGCCAACGGTCATCAATGACTCCAGCAAATAAGTCTTGTTCCGTGTAGTTGAATCGCGCCAAATCTTCCAAGGGTATATAAATCCGCCCTCGCTGAGCATCCTCACCAACATCCCGTAGAATGTTGGCAAGTTGATGGGCAATTCCCAAGGTAATTGCTTCCTCAGTAGGAATATAGGGCTGTTGATTGTTATTCCACGGAGCTGTGTTTCTGGAAGTATCAACCCCCATCACTGCCGTTGACATCAAGCCTACTGTACCAGCAACGCGATAACAGTATAAATATAGCTCCTCAAAGGTTTGATAGCGACTCCGGTACAAATCCATACGTTGACCAGCAATCATATCCTGAAAGGGCTCAATCTCCATAGAGAAACGTTGGATGGTATCTACCAGAGCCACATCAAAATTATCCACTGGGCGTCCTGCAAAAATAGATTTTAATTGCTGCTCCCACAAGTCTAAAGTTTCTGACGTGGTCATAGCAGCTGCAGGACCATCCACCAGTTCATCTGTACGGCGACACCAAGCATAAATCGCCCAAATAGCTGGGCGCTTTTGCTTGTTGATCAGTAGTGTTCCGGCGTAGAAAGTTGTGGAGTACTTCACTATGAGCTGGCGACATAGTTGGTAAGATTCTTCCACAGAAATCGTCGTTTTCATGCATAAGGGGGAATCAGGCAGTTGCAGCATTCGTTGCAGACTGAAGGGTTTGCAGTTGCAGGCTTGAAGAATTTTCCGTCGAGAGTGCTTCAGCAGAAACGCCCGAAGTTAAGTTCGAGGCAGAGATCGCCTGCGCTGTCAGCTTACCAGAAAGTACGGCACCTTCCATACTTCCTAAGTAACGTTGCATTGTGTAACTTCCCGCTAGAAAGAAGTTAGGAATTGGGGTTTCCTGTGCAGGACGGTATTGCTGACAACCTGGAGTCGCTTTGTAAACTGAACGGGGCGTTTTAACTACATGATATTTGAGCAATTTTGCTGGATTTTCTTGCCCAAAGTGTGTAGGAAAAAGTTTTTCCAACTCGGCAAGAGTGACCTGCAAAATTTCTTCATTGGATTTTGAGATCCAATCTTTTGCTGGAGCAAGAACTAATTCTAACATTGAGCGGTCAGGATTAGCGTATTCTCTACAGGTATTACTCATATCAGCGTAAACGCTCAGTAGAGACGAACGCGAAAATAGCAATTGGTCAATATCTGTCAGTTTACGGTCAAACCAGAGCTGCAAGTTGATGACAGGCACACCTTCTAGCCCTGCCAGTTTTTGGAAAAACTCCATCTTCTGCCATAGAGTAGGTAACATTACCTTTAATGGGTCAACTGGCATAGCCGAGACATAAGCATCAGCCGTTAATAAGTAATCTTTTTCCCCATTCAAACCCCGAATCAAAAACCCAGTCACGTTCCCGCTTTCATCTGTTTGAATTTCCTTTAACGGTGAGTTTAACCGTATTTCTCCACCACGGGCGGTAATATACTCTACTAACGGATTACACAATCGCTCATTAGGAGAGCCATCCAAAAAGGCCATTCTTGAGCCATTCTTTTCTTGAAGGAAGGCTCTAAGCGCTGTCAGGAGGACTACAGCTGAGATTTCGTCTGGATTAATAAAGTTAAGCGATTTAGATGCTGCAATAAATATATCTTGTTGTACTTCGTCGCTTACACCTTGTCGCTTCAGCCATTCAGAAAATGAATACTTATCAGTATCCTCGACGTATTTTTGCCCCCGAAGCATAGCCGGAACTAATCCCTTAGCGAGTTGGAGTTTCTCACCCCAGCTGAGCATATCATTGTTCCGTAGGATTGCCACGATTCCATTAAACGGTGCTGGCAAGTCAGGAAAATCAAAACGACTGTAAGTTCCTGGCTTCTCAGGCTGGTTGAAGATCATAGTGTGTTGTTTCCACTGCAAGCGATCTTCAATATTGAGCTCTTTAAAGAGCTGCAATATATTGGGATAAGCGCCAAAAAAGACATGCAACCCGGTTTCGTACCAGTCGCCGTCAGCGTCTTTCCACGCCGCTACCAACCCCCCCACTAAATCTCGACTTTCTAGGACAACAGGAGTATGACCTGCGTCGGTAAGATATTTTGCACAGGAAAGTCCTGCTAAACCTGCTCCGGCGATCGCTACTCGCATGTAACCTTACTGCTCTTTAATATTTTTTAATTATTTTATCGTTTTAATTATACGTTGCAATCCGTTACATTTAGCAGTTTTTTCGGCAAAACCAAAATAAATAGGACAAGGAGTCAGAATTCAGGAGTCAGGAGTCAGCAAGAAAGGCAGAGGGCAGAGGGCAGAAGGCAGTCCCAATGAAAAATTTTTCACAAGCCTTGCATGAAAGAGGAATATTCCCTGCTCCCTCTTACAACTGAGCGAGCAACACAAACCCGTCGGATTTCCAGGCAGGTTTACAAAAACTGCCCCAATTAGTGCTGTGAGTTTCGAGGCGTTATGATCTGCATCTCGTGCAGCACCACAAGCCGGATTAATGCACTTGAAAGACTTAGCAGAGCGCTCACCAATCCATAAACATTCCTGACAATGCGGGTGGCTTTTCGTTGAAGTGTTTCTCTTACAAGGTTGCAAAACATCTTTTTTTAAGTGGGCTTTAAACCCACAACTGGAGTTTATATTTATTTCTCTGTTCCCTGTTCCCTGTTCCCCGTTCCCTTTTTTTTGTAATTTTCATTTCAATAGTGATTTTTTCTGTTTAATTTCCTAACTCAACAGTATAGATGTCAACAGTACTTATGCCGACTATGCTGGGTTTGTTCTAGTTATACCTCTTCGAGATGAATCTCATAGTTCCAGTTAAAAAGTTAATTGGGCCATTTATTTCTTGGAGTTACCTAGTATTAGAGCGGAACCGTAAATTTACAGTCAAAAAATCAGACTCAATTTAAAAATGGCAAAAGTTTTGAGTAAAATTACGCTAACGCTTTTAGGCAAACTCTTGTCATTAATTGAAATACAAAATAAGTTTATTTACTTCCCATACTGACTAATTTCAGCCGTGAATAATAATCAAGGATGAAAGCACCACTACCTGATAATGAAGCACAAAGAATCGAGACGCTTTTGCAGTATAAAATACTTGATACTCCGGCTGAAGTCGCGTTCGATGACCTCACTCGTTTAGCATCATATATTTGTGAAACTCCTATTGCGTTAATCAGCTTAGTTGATGTAAACCGCCAGTGGTTTAAGTCAAGAGTCGGCTTAGAAGTATCAGAAACACCCCGTGAACACGCATTCTGTGCCCACACGATCTTACAATCTGACGTTTTCATTGTTGATGACGCCACAATTGATCAAAGGTTCGACACAAACCCTCTGGTTACGTCGGATCCAAATATTCGCTTTTACGCTGGTGTTCCTTTAACTAATGCTGAAGGATACTCATTGGGAACTTTGTGCGTGATTGACTATGTACCGAGAAAACTGTCTCCACAACAGATTGAAGGATTACGAGCTTTAGGTCGTCAAGTTATTAAACAAATGGACTTAAGGCGCAATTTAGCAAATTTGCTACTGGTCAATAGTAATGCTGAACACTCACGTAAAAAACGTAGGCAATTCTTAAAAAGAATTAGTGGAGGGTTTGGGTTAGCGTCAGGAATTCTAATTTTGATTAGTACACTTTGCTTTCACGAGACAAAAGTATTGATCGAAAATAGTCATGAGATAAAAAACACACAACAGAAAATTCATACTCTGGATAAACTGCTCTCCGATATTAAGTCTGTTGATACTGGACAACGTAGTTACATTCTCTCAGGAGAAAAGCGTTACCTAGAATCTTATCAATTAGGACTTAAAAAAGTACAGCCGATAATTGATAATCTCAGCCATTTAGCAGTAGATGAAGTTAATCAGCAGAAACATCTCAAAACCCTTAAACCCCTGATAGCTCGACAGCTAGAACAATTTAAGCAAGCAATTGATTTGCGCCAGCAGTATCTCTTAAGATACTCACCGTCCCAGGGAAAGAACCAGATGGATGAGATTTCCAAGCTCATTAATGAGATGAATAATGAGCAAAAGGGGTTGTTTAACCAACAGATTGAAACAGTGAAAGCTAATGCTGATAAATTAACTGTAACAATTGCGATTGCCATCTGCCTGAGTTTAGTAATTCTTGCTGTGGTTTACTCGTGTATCTATCGTGAGTTTGCTGAGCATAGGTTGACAGAAGAATCACTCCATAAAGAACGTAACTTTATTTCAGCAGTCCTGGATACAGTTAGCGCCTTGGTTATTGTTTTAGATCTAGAAGGGCGAATTGTCCGTTTTAATCAAGCTTGCGAACAAACAACAGGTTACTCATTTGATGAAGTCAGAGGTAAGTATTTTTGGAATGTGTTTCTAGTTCCTGAACAAGAGGAATTAATCAAAGCTGTTTTTGAGAAGCTCCGAGCTGGTTATGGACTGAAGGATTACGAAGACTATTGGAGTACCAAGGATGGAAATCGGCGATTGATTGCGTGGACAAACACCATGCTGCAAGACGATGAGGGGTCAGTAGAATACGTTATCAGTACTGGTATTGATATCACTGAACGTAAAAAAGCTGAACAACATTTAAGTGTCCAATATGCTGTAACTAGCGTATTAGCAGAGTCTTCGACAATCGCCGAAGCCACTCCTCGGATTCTGCAAGCAATTTGCGAGAGTTTAGAGTGGGATTTGGGCGAAATTTGGCTAGTGAATGAACAAGCAAATGTTTTGCGCTGTCTTGATATTTGGCAAAGAGCATCTATTAACGCACAAGAGTTTGTAAAACAATCTCGCCAAACAACTTTTGCACTAGGTGTGGGATTACCTGGTAATGTATGGAGTACTAAAAAATCTGCTTGGTTGATTAATGTTAGTCGTGATCCAAACTTTCTGCGGGATTCCTTAGCTGCCGAAGCTGGATTCCAAACAGCTTTTGGTTTTCCTATCCATAGTGGACAAAAAATTATTGGCGTTATGACGTTCTTCAATAGAGAACTTCTGCAACGTAACGATGATTTGCTGATGGTTATGAACTCTATTGGTAACGAGATTGGTCAATATATTAAGCGCAAACAAGCAGAGCAAGAACTTCATCGTCACAATTTGCGATCGCGACTATTTACCGAAATTACCCTCAAGGTTCGCCAATCGTTACAAATAGAAGAAATCCTCCAAACCACAGTTACAGAGGTACAAAAGATTCTTAATTTAGATAGAGTTTTAATCTATCAAATTTTGCCTGGCCAATCAGGAAATATTATCACAGAAGCGGTTGTTTCTGGTTGTCCTACAATAAAAGGGCAAAGCATTACTGATGCTTATTTTCAAGCAGAATATATACAGCAATACTGTTTACAGCAATATCGTCAAGGCAAAGTACCAGAGCTTGCTGATTTTGACTTAGGAGAATTACAAGCAACTCATGTGCAATTAATGCAAGAGTTTAAGGTCAAAGCCTATTTGGTCGTTCCCATTTTGATCAAAGAAGATCTTTGTGGTCTGCTAATCGTACATCAATGTATTAACTCACGTCAATGGTCAAGCTTTGAAACTCATCTTTTACGAGAACTAGCTGATCAAGTGGGTATTGCTATAGCCCAAGCGCAAATGCTAGAAGCAGAAACTCGTCAGAGAAAAGAGCTAGAAGTTGCGCGTCGTGAAGCTGAGTTAGCTTCTCAAGCCAAAAGTTCTTTTTTAGCAAACATGAGTCATGAAATCCGCACTCCAATGAATGCTGTGCTAGGAATGACTGGACTTTTATTAGAAACTCCACTAACTTCTGAGCAACAAGATTTTGTCGAAACAATTCGCGTTAGTGGAGATGCTCTATTAACCCTGATCAACGAGATTTTGGATATATCTAAACTTGAGGCGGGGGAGATGGCTGTAGAAACTTTAGATTTTAACCTTTCTACCTGTGTTGAAGACGTACTGGAATTACTAGCTCCCCAAGCTCATAACAAAGGATTGGAAATTGCAGCACTCATCTATAATGACGTCCCTATCAACCTTCAAGGAGACGCTAGTCGTTTACGGCAAATTTTGATGAACCTTACAGGTAATGCTATTAAGTTCACCAGCACTGGAGAGGTGATAGTACGAGTAGAATTAAGTTCACAACAGCCAACTACTGCAACAATTCTATTTTCCGTCATAGATACTGGTATTGGTATTACCCCTGAAGATCAACGGAAACTTTTTACTCCTTTTTCCCAAGTGGATGCTTCTACTACTCGTAAGTATGGTGGTACAGGTTTAGGATTAGCTATTTGTAAGCAGTTAGTACTTTTGATGGGAGGAGAAATAGGGGTAGAAAGTCAACTGGGAGGTGGATCTAAGTTCTGGTTTAAGATTCCTTTTGCAAAGCAACTTCAGCCTTTCGAATCGAAAGAGGATCATCTGCTTCTCACCAATCGACGCTTATTAGTAGTGGATGACAACACTACCAATCGCAAAATTGTCAATTATCAAGCTACTCGTTGGGGAATGCTGGTTGAGGAAGCGGTGGATGCAAGTAGTGCGCTGATTGCTATTGAGATGGCTCACCAAAAGAAAGCACCCTACGACGTCGTCTTGGTTGACATGCAAATGCCTAATATAGATGGTTTGATGTTGGGAGAACAAATTAAGGCAAATTCTGCGATCGCTCATGTGCCTCTGATTATGCTTACATCTACTAATCAACGGGATGACGTGCAACGAGCACTGAAAATAGGATTTGCCGCTTATTTAGTCAAACCTGTGAAGCCCTCCCGGCTTTTCGATACGATGATGACTTTATTCGGAAGTAAACCTCAACCCCAGGAAAAACAGAGAGACATAGATAGACGTAGGGAAATCGGTTCACAGCCTTCTACTAAATTGAAGTTAAAAATTTTGCTGGCTGAGGATAATCTCGTGAATCAGAAAGTCGCCATTAAGGTGCTCCAGAACTTAGGCTATGAAGCTGATGTTGCTGCTAACGGAGAAGAAGTTTTGCAATTGTTAGAAAAAATTCCTTACGATTTGATTCTTATGGACTGCCAAATGCCAATTCTTGACGGTTTAGAAACCACAAGAGAAATTCATCGTAGGTACCAAAGCTCTTTTACTAAACGTCTTCGTCCTGTCGTCATTGCTATGACAGCTAATGCAATGAAAGAGGATAAACAAATGTGTCTAGATATAGGTATGGATGACTATCTTAGTAAACCAGTCAGCAAAGAAATCTTAGCGCAAACTCTAGAGCGTTGGGCAAAGTTTATACATAAACAAAAGGAAGAGAAAGTGTCTGAAGAAATAGTTTATATCGGAGATATTATTGTACATGAAATTGCAATTGATTGGGAACATTTACACCAAATTTCTGGCCACAGCTTGGAGTTTGAGATGGAATTGTTGCAAATGTTTGTTGAAGATTCATATACCCATTTAGAAACAATTAAAGAGGCAATTAATAATAATGACTTCGAACGTTTTCAGCAAGAAGCTCATTACTTCAAAGGTGCTAGCGCTAACATAGGAGCGATAACCATAAACATAGCCTCACAGAAACTAGAAGAACTAGCCCGTAGTCGAGAGCGTCGAGGTACTACTAACTTAATTTCTAAGATAGAAGAATCTCTTAACCAGATTCATGCTTTGTTAATGAGTAAGGAATAAAAACACCCTTAGTAAGTTAAAAATTCTTAAATTTTATGACCGAAAAAAATTTTAAAATTCTAATTATTGATGATGACCCGATTGTGCGAACGATTTTGAAAAAAACACTTCAAAATCAGGGTTACGAGATTAGTGTAGCTAGCAATGGCGAGGAAGGAATCACAACAGCACAAAATGTACGTCCTGCGCTGATTATCTGTGACTGGATGATGCAGGAACTAGATGGACTAGACGTGTGCCGTAAAATTAAAGCAGATCCAGAGTTAGCAACAACTTTTTTTATTTTGCTGACTGCTAAAGGAGCAGCACCAGGAGAAGAGGAAGATCGAGTTAGGGGACTTGATGCAGGAGCAGATGAGTTTATTTCTAAACCAATAGAGATGAATGAATTAAAGGCAAGAGTAAGAGCAGGATTACGACTGCACCAATTGCATCAAGATTTACATACCCAAAAGCAAGTTTTAGAAGTCCTAAATCAGGATCTACAAACGCAAAAGCAAATTTTAGAAACAGAATTAGCAGAAGCCGCCGATTATGTGCGATCGCTTCTACCTTCACCGCTTATAGGATCTGTAAACACAGACGCGCTGTTTATTCCTTCAATACAATTAGGCGGTGATTGTTTCGATTATTATTGGCTTGATGATGAGCATTTGGTGATTTATTTGTTAGATGTTTCAGGACATGGAGTAGGTTCAGCCTTACTCTCGGTTTCTGTGCTGAATCTGTTGCGATCGCAATCTCTACCCAAAACTAACTTTTATCAACCACGAGAAGTTCTTCAGGCTCTTAATCATCACTTCCAGATGAGTAAACACAGCGAGAAATACTTTACAATCTGGTATGGTGTGTACAATCGCCGCAAACGTCAGCTTGTTTACGCTAACGCTGGTCATCCTCCAGGGGTACTACTATCCGTAAATTCGCAAGAAATCAACATTAAATACTTAAACTCTCTAAATGCCCCCATTGGCTTATTACCCGATGCTGACTTTGTTCAAGATGTCTATGATATTGATATAAGCGCTATTTTATACATTTTTAGCGATGGTATATATGAATTTCAGCTACCAAATGGTCATATGTGGAGTCTTGATGGTTTTATTGATCTACTCACCCGTTATGGCAAGTCACATAACCTTGAGGAAGTTCTATCACATTTGATCAACCTAAGCTCTAAAGCCAGTTTTGAAGATGATTTGTCGTTGCTAAAAGTTAACTTTGGATAAGGTAATGGGCATGGGGCATGGGGCATGGGGCGTGGGGCATGGGGCATGGGGAGAAGGCAGTTTATCAAGGTTATCTGACTCCTGATGAGTCTGTGTAAATAATGAGAGCTTGTTGATTGTGAGGTGAAACAGAGAAAACTAAGGCAGCCATTATCGAAACCAGCGCTAATATGAAAACACAATTGGTCAAAAAGCAAGGGTTAAAATATTTGTATACCAGTGACAGCATATAGGAAATCATCTTGCTGAAAAATCTTTGCCATGGAACTTAACGGCTTTTGCTCCCTGAAATCGATACACATTTAAAACTGAACTAGTGCGTTCACCTAGTTCTTCAAAAGCAAACTGAGAATTTTCGAGCGAGAAGTGCTGATTGTTACAAAACTTTATATTTAAAGAAGGAGTCAGAATTCAGAATCAATCGGGTAGGGATTTTAACTCCATTACTCATGCACTCTCCAATAGCTCCTGACTCCTGACTCCTGACTCCTGACTCCTGAATTCTTTCTTCTCAAAGCTTCGAGGTACTTGAGGAATTGCTAGATTCTGGTAAAGGTAAACGATCAACCCAATCTTCAACAACCTGAGTAACTGTTTTATCTTTATTTGCAGCGTATAAGCGTAGCTTATTTAATCTTCGTTCAGACATCCTGACATTTAACCTTTTGTCTTTCATACTGTCTCCCCAGTGTTTTCACTGTTATACTAACACAACTATTGGTGTTTCTGCTGTTGATAACGCTCTTTAAACATCCGTTGCTGTTGTTTATGATCTACAATGGGTTGAGGATAATCAAGAGAATCTCTCATTTCGTATGGAATATTTCCAGTAACTAAATATTCCGTATCTACAGAACGTAATTCGGGAACCCATTGGCGGATATATTCACCTTCTGAGTCAAACTTTTGTGCTTGACTAGCAGGGTTGAAAATCCTTACTGGCTTAGGATCCATCCCACTAGAAGCACTCCATTGCCAACCACCATTATTAGCAGATAAATCTCCATCTATCAGCTTCTGCATAAAGTATTTTTCCCCTAATTGGGGATTAATTAGCAAATCTTTGGTTAAAAAATTGGCAACAATCATCCGACAACGGTTGTGCATCCAGCCTATTTCGTTCATCTGGCGCATTGCTGCATCAACAATGGGATAACCAGTTTTACCATCACACCAAGCTTGAAAATGCTCATCGTTAGTTTCCCAAGGAAAGCGTTTGAAGGTTTCCCGGAAAGCACCGTTTGCTAACTCTGGAAAATTATACATTGCGTGTTGATAAAACTCGCGCCAAGCTAACTCTTGTTGCCATGCGCGGATACTAGCTGTTGTTTCGTCGCTGCGACTGTTTTGTAGCGCGTCTATCGTGGCTTGCCAAACGGTGCGAATGCCAATTACACCAAATTTTAATGCAGCACTGAGTTGCGATGTACCATCAACGGCTGGAAAATTTCGCTGTTCTTGATATTCATTAATACGATAATTGCAAAATTCGTCTAACAGTTCTTGCGCTGCTATTTCTCCTGGTGCAATCACTAGTTCTCCATCCCAGCAGAAACCTAAATCTTTTGCTGAAGGTAATTCAATCACCCCTACTTGGGTTGCAATATCCTTTTCTTGTTGTGTCAAACCGACAAAATTTTCTATTTCTACTGGTTTAGCTTTGGGTTTACTAATCCAGTTTTTCCAAAAAGGAGTATATACTGTGTAGGCGGCGTTAGAGCCAGTGCGAATATCCTCCGGTGCGTGGAGGATCTGATCCCAATTGTGTTCAAAAAACTGAATGCCTTTTTCTTTAAGAGCATCGAGTACTGTGCGATCGCGCACTTGAGAGTATGGTTCTACGTCCCAATTCCAAAATACAGCTTTAGCTCCTAGTGCTGCCGCTAGCCTTGGAATTGCTTGAGTTGGATCCGCTTTAAGTATTAATAATTGGCTACCTGCTTGAGCATATCGCTCTTGTAGTGATTGCAAACAGCCAATCATGTAAGTGACTCTAGCTGGTGCGACATCATCTCGTTCTAAAATATTCGGATCAAGGCAAAACACACCTACAACTTTTGCACTTTGCTGTCGTGCAGCAGCAATTCCTGTGTTATCTGAAACACGTAAATCACGACGATGCCAAAATAGAATTAAATTGGACATTTTAGCGTAAAAATAGTTCGCATGTACTATAGCACATCACTTAGTACAAAATTGCTCCCAGCGATGTTCGGCTTTTTACCTGCTTTTCCTTTCCATTTCTTGCTGACGCATAGGCATAGCGTCTATTTCGTTAAAAATAGTACGTGCTTGTATAGGATTACTATCGGTACGCTTAGTGCCTCCGTCTTTACCGACTAAGACAACACGAAAATCTTGTTTGGCAATACCAAAGCGAGCGCGTAACTTACTTGCAGAAGCCGAGTCTATTGGGTGTCCGTTAGCATAACTTTTCCCTTCTGACAAAACCTGAATGAGAACTAAATCTCGTTCAGCAAAATCTTGCTTATATTTGTTAAATAGCTCCATTTGCTGCTGATAAGCACTGCTCCCCGTCGTTGGTGCAAAAACTAAGAGGACTCTGTTTTTCCATTTTTGGGAACTTAAGGTAAACGATGGCGCTTCCCTGCCACCAGGAGTAGCAGCTTCAGCAATACCAGCTTTGCCTACTGGAGATATCAGAAGAAAACTTACTAGAGATAATATGATTAATACTGACTGATGCACGCTTTGTCAGACCTTTTTAGTTAAGATTCTTATCTTTTTAGTTTAAGAGCCGACTTAATAAAGCGTGTAAGCCCTAAGACTTATTTAGTCCTGGTTGCGAAGTTGCCATGCTGCACCAAAAGCTGCCCCAGAGCCTGCTAGTAATCCAGTACTCATCCCCTCTAATGTTTTAATGGTTGGGTTTTGTGTCAGGCACTCGCTTGTGACGCTATTGGCTTGTAGACACATATTGCTTTGTGCCCAACCTGTGGTGCCTCCTAAAATTACACCGGTTACACTACAAGAAATAACAAGCAACAAAAGGCGTTTAGTTTTTCTATCCATAGAGGGTTGTGAAAAATTTTATCCATTGTTAGGTTACTTGACATTACTTTACACTGTTAGGTTCCTTTTGTCACTATCAAGGGCATGGGGCATTGCGCATTGGGCATTGGGCAATCAAAGTATTTAATTGATTGTGTTTTCCCGCTCCCCGTGCTCCTTGACTTTTGACTTTTGACTTTTGACTTCCCCGCAGGGGTTGCTCCCTCTTCAGACTTATCTGTCAATCCTTAAATTAAAGGGTAAGCGAGCATAAATGCCACGAGGATCATTCATATGGCGCAGAATAGAGATTTCCTGTTGTAGTTTATGGAACTCAGCGGTTAGGGGGTCAGCAGATTTAAGTTGTGCTTTATCTAGCCCTAAAGCAGCGTGTACTTCTTGAGGAATCTGTCCAAACAAGCGTTCTTCAAAGGTTCCAAATTTAGGATATTCTTTTAGTTGCCAATCATCCCCAAGATTTGCTTGCTTAGCCGCATATGCGATCGCCGCATCCAAGCCTCCAATTTCATCTATTAAACCAATTCCCTTTGCTGCAGTACCAGACCACACTCGTCCTTGGGCAATTTCTGCGACCTTTTCTTGTGGCAGTTTGCGACCTTGGGCTACTTTACTAAGAAAAATATTATAAATCCGATTAACACTTTGTTGGTAAAGTGCTAATTCTTGCGGGGATTTAGGGCGAGAAACTGTTTGAGTGTCAGCGTACTGGGCGGTTTTCACTGTATCCCAAGTAATACCGTTGTTACTTGCTAGCTTTTGAGCATTAAACAATACGCCAAAAACACCTATCGAACCTGTAATTGTATTTGGTTCGGCAAAAATATGATTCGAGTGAGTTGCGATCCAGTAGCCACCCGAGGCAGCTAGATCACCCATTGAAACCACCACTGGCTTTACTTCACGAGTCAGCCGCACTTCGCGTTGCATAACTTCGGCAGCGGTTGCACTACCACCAGGACTGTTAATCCGCAACACAACAGCTTTTATACTGTTATCATGTCGTAATCGGCGGAAGATTTTCGCGAAGCGATCGCCTCCTATATTTCCATCACTACCTTTGCCATCCACGATCTCCCCTTCAGCGTAGACAACAGCAATCCGATTTTTTGAATTTTTGTCTACACCTAAAGAGTTACCCGGAACTTCTGCATAGTCACTAAGGCTGATTTGACGGAAAGTTTTATCTTCCTGTTTACTACCAGTTAGTTGCTTGAGATCAGCCACCACTTCATCAAAATACCCTACTTTATCGACGAAACGATTAGCTTTAGCTTGATCTGCCAATAGCAAAGCCTCATTATCTGCTATATCCTGCAACTTTTGAGGCTCTATTTTCCGGCTTGAGCCTACCGTAAGTCGCCAATCTCTCCAAACATCATCCAACAACTTCTGAGTTTGCTCACGGTTTTCAGGGCTCAGTTTATTGAGTATGTACGGTTCAACTGCTCCCTTAAATTTTCCTTCTCGTACCACTTGAACACCTATACCGTACTTCTCGAATGCTCCTGCTAGAAACATCTGTTGTGTGCTTAACCCTTTGATTTCAATTTCACCCAAAGGATTAACCACAATTGTATCTGCTATTGAACTTAAGTAATATTCCCGTTGTCCCCAATCTAATCCGTATGCTATAATTTTCTTTCCTGCTGCACGACATTTTTCAAGAGCTTGACGAATTTCCTTAAGGGTAGCGTAGCCTGTTGAACTCCCACCTGCTCGACTACCATCCAAGTAAATAGCAACAATTCGTTTGTCTTGCCGTGCCTTCTCCAAAGCATCTAGAACTGCATGGAGTGAAAGTTTATCATCATCATCTGATAATGCTTTACGCAACAATCCCTTAGAGGTAGGTACACTGTCACTGATATTTGTAGATAAGTCGAAAACCAGTACTGATTTATCTTTTACTTGTGGACTCGTATCTCTCGATGCAACAGCTAGTAGTAGCAAGAAGACTCCAGTAGTTCCGATTCCGCAAAATATAAGCAATCCTAGTAAGCTTCCAACTAAGCTAGCAAAAGTTTGTTTTAGAAAAGTACGCATTTTTGTTTTTAGCCATTAATCTTTAGTGGTTAGTCATTAGTCATTAGTGGTTCGACTAATGATTAATCCGATATTCTTGTAATTATTTATACTTAAAATTTTCCTCACACTTAAAAATTTAGCTTAATCCTGAATAGTCTGACTACTATTTTATGCATTCTCTGAATATTCAAGTAATAAAAAAGGTGGGAAATATATCCCACCCTAGATAAAACACAAAATATCTGTTGCTAATTAACCCAACAATTCTTTAGCTTTTGCTAGTACATTATCAACGGTGTAACCGAATTTTTCCAAAATCACGTTACCAGGAGCCGAAACGCCAAATCGATCAACGCTAATTATCTTACCTTCACTGCCAAGGTAACGGAGCCAACCGAAGCTAGAACCAGCCTCCACCGCTAACCGTTTGGTAACAGCTTTGGGTAATACAGATTCTTGGTAATCAGCAGACTGTTCGTCGAACAATTCCCAAGAAACTAAGGAGACAACACGAACTTTCTTACCTTCAGCGCGGAGTTTTTCAGCAGCCTGGGTGCAAAGGTGTAATTCACTCCCGGTACCAATCAAGATAATGTCGGGAGTTCCTTCACTATCAGTGACGATGTAACCACCCTTAGCAGTATTCTCAATAGAGGAACCAACTAGCTGAGGTAGGTTTTGCCGAGAGAAAATGAGTAACGTTGGGCGATGTTGGTTAGCATATTCAACCGCTACCTTATAAGCCCCAGAAGTTTCGTTACCATCGGCGGGACGAATAACTGTAAGGTTAGGAATTGCCCGAAGAGATGCTACAGTTTCAACAGGTTGGTGTGTTGGACCATCTTCACCTAAAGCAATTGAGTCATGAGTCATCACATAAACGACTCCCGCTTGTGACAAAGCTGACAGGCGAATTGCTGCCCGCATGTAATCAGTAAAGACTAAGAAAGTCGCACAGTAGGGAATCAGCCCTGAACCGTGCAGTGCAATACCATTACAAATAGCGCCCATACCATGCTCGCGCACACCAAACCGCACGTTACGGTTTTGATACTGTCCTTTTTGGAAGTCACCTGCTCCTTTAAGTTCAGTATTATTGGAGTGCGTAAGGTCAGCAGAACCACCAATTAGCTCTGGTAAAGCTGGAGCGAGAGCATTGAGGGTAGCTTCGGAGGTTTTACGAGTGGCGATCGCTTTATCTTCTGGTTTGTAGGTGGGTAGTGCTTTATCCCATCCTTCAGGAAGTTTACCCGAGAGCAACCGTTCAAACTCAGCAGCGTCTTGAGAATACTTGCTTTTGTATTCAGCAAATGCTTTGTTCCATTCTTGTTCTAGGTTTGCACCTCGCTCAATAGCTTTACGCCAGTGCTTGAGGGAATCTTCTGGTACTTCAAAAGGTGGATATTCCCAACCTAAGTTTTCACGGGTGAGTTTAACTTCATCACCACCAAGAGCAGCCCCGTGTACACCAGCAGTGTTTGCTTTGTTAGGTGAGCCATAACCGATAGTTGTTGTTACCTTAATGAAAGAAGGTTTATCGGTAACAGCTTTGGCAGCTTCAATCGCTTTATGAATTGCGTCTAGATCTGTATTGCCATTTTCTACATGTAGAACGTGCCAACCGTAAGCTTCAAAGCGCTTAGCAACATCTTCTGTGAAGGAAATATCCGTTGATCCATCAATAGAGATGTGGTTGTCGTCATACAAAGCGATCAGCTTGCCTAATCCTAGGTGTCCTGCCAAAGAACAAGCTTCCCCAGAAACTCCTTCCATGTTGCAACCGTCACCCAGAATAACATAGGTGTAGTGGTCAACAATCTTAGCGTCTGGTTTATTGAACTTTGCAGCTAGGTGTGCTTCTGCCATTGCGAGCCCAACACCGTTAGCGATTCCTTGTCCCAAAGGTCCTGTGGTTACTTCAATACCTGGTGTTTCAAAGTTTTCTGGATGCCCGGGTGTTCTTGAACCCCACTGACGGAACTGTTTAATGTCCTCGATTGTAACACTGTCGTAACCTGTCAGGTAGAGTAGGGCATACTGCAACATACAGCCGTGCCCAGCAGATAGAACAAAGCGATCGCGATTGAACCATTTGGGGTTTTTGGGATTAAACCGCAAAAAGCGGTCCCATAGCACAAACGCCATTGGCGCTGCGCCCATTGGCAGTCCTGGGTGACCAGATTTTGCCTTTTCTACTGCATCAATTGCCAAAAAGCGGATTGAGTTGATACAAAGTTCTTCAAGGGTTTGGGTTGCAACAGCCATAATCTCTTGTTCTTTAAGACGGGTTAGCACTCTTTTAGCTTCCACTTTTGGGGAGGCACAAAGCGAGGACAAACTGTCCAAAACTTCTAATGTTTAAAGGCAAGCCCTCGAGATAAGCTCTGGGGCTGAAACCTACACAAGAGAGTTCTCGCTTTCTTCATCTAATTATTTTTAGATTTCCCCAAGGTAGTATCCTCATCATCCCATTGGTACTTGTTGACAAACAAGGTATTCAATGTAGAATCTTTAAGGATTTTAAATTTATTTTATGAAAGTTTCCCCTGCATATCAGTTGCAAAAGGGACTGAAATATGCTTGAGCATTTAAAACTCTTTTAACAAAGTAGAGAAGATTCTCGGTATAAGGGATAATTTGGCTATTGGCTGTTTGTATTTGAAAATACCACCAGCTACTAACCATGCCTTATGCCGGAATACAAAAATCCCAAATTTTAAATCTCCGACTTTAGGGGTATTTTTTAAAGGCTAGGGTGACGTTGTGTCCACCAAAACCAAAAGAATTTGACAGTGCCACTTCAACATCTAGAGCCCGGCTATGGTTAGGAATGTAATCGAGATCACATTCTGGATCAGGGTTTTCTAAATTGATTGTTGGTGGAACGATTTTATTAGCGATCGCGAGTACGGTTGCGACTGCTTCTATGCCTCCAGAACCCCCCAACAAATGGCCTGTCATTGACTTGGTGGAACTAATTGCTACCTTGTAAGCATGGTCACCCAAAGCTGCTTTCATAGCCGCAGTTTCAGTTGAATCATTAGCTGATGTACTGGTACCGTGGGCGTTGATATATGTTACTTGTTCTGGGGTTAGTCCTGCGTCCTTAAGTGCGAGTTGTATTGCTCTAGCCGCTCCTTTTCCACCAGGCACTGGTGAGGTCATGTGATAAGCATCACAAGTCATGCCGTAGCCAACAATTTCCGCATAAATTTTAGCCTTACGAGCTAGGGCGTGTTGCAGCTCTTCTATGATTAAAATCCCTGCACCTTCGCCTAAAACAAATCCATCGCGATCGCGGTCGAATGGACGGCTAGCGTGAGCAGGGTCATCATTGCGGGTTGAAAGTGCACGAGCAGAGGCAAACCCAGCAATTGACAACGGTGTAACTGCTGCCTCGGTACCTCCACAGATCATTGCTTGGGCGTATCCCCCTTGAACGAGGCGAAAAGCATCTCCTATGGAATTTGAGCCAGCAGCGCAGGCAGTTACCGAGCAGGAATTTGGCCCTTTAGCACCGGTATGAATTGCTGTCAAACCTGCCGCCATGTTAGCGATCATCATGGGTATCATGAAGGGGCTACAGCGATCAGGACCACGATTTAAATATATTGTTTGCTGATCTTCTAGAACCTTAAGACCACCAATGCCCGAACCAATGATAACGCCAACTTGTTCTGCGTTTAGGTCATTGATCACTAACTGTGAATCTTTTAGCGCTTGTTTTGCAGCCGCAACCCCAAATTGCGAGAAGCGATCCATGCGCTTAGATTCTTTGAGTTCCATGTACTCAAGCGGATTGAAGTCTTTTACTTCACCAGCTATACGGCAGGTATGACGAGAGGCGTCAAAGGCAGTTATTTCGCCAATCCCGTTACGTCCGCTTATTAATCCTTCCCAATACTGGGCTGGTGTATTACCAATGGGTGTAATCGCGCCAACACCAGTTACAACAACGCGTTTACGTTTCAAATCTGTCATAACTCAGTTCAAAAATTGCTCTTTGTGTAGGAGCAGAGGTTAAGAGGATGTAGTAGAACCAAGAGAGGCAAAAGGAGAGTAAAGGGGAGTAAGGGAGGTTTTAAGGGTAGGTTTTGATAAAATTCTCAAGTTTTTAAGCTTGTTTGGTCGTTTTAGAATTTAAGCATCGGCTGAACGCAAAATGACCAAATACAAAATACCTAACTTTTACCTTTGTAAATTTCTCCGTCTATCCCCCACTCTCCCCACTCTCTAATGCTCTTTTAGGTTGTAGATGCAGCAACTTTCTTGTTGATGTAATCCACCGCCTCTTGAACTGTTGTAATTTTCTCAGCGGCTTCATCAGGGATTTCGATCTCAAACTCTTCTTCCAAAGCCATAACTAGTTCAACGGTATCTAGGGAATCAGCACCCAGATCGTTGGCAAAATTGGCTTGTGGCACGACCTGCGCAGCATCTACACTGAGTTGATCAGCTACAATTTTCTTGACCTTTTCAAAAATGTCCGGTTGGCTCATAAATAAATTTCCTTACCCAGTTGCTAGAATCTGCTCTTTGTGGGCTTACATGATTTTGGGCATATACATCTTATCGGAAAGCGCGATCGCGCGTATACTGTCAGAGGATTTTCAAGAAAGAAAATTCTTCCCTTGTTCCTGAGCAGTTATTCAACAAGGCAGATGACGCTTCCGTTTCATGGTGTAAAGAGTTCTGTTTTGCAATTCTTACTAATTTTTTTTAGGATATGCACTTTCAGAATCATTAGCCTTGTAACCAACACAAACGAGCGATGATAAAACAGTTATTGTCGGAGGCGACTGCTCCTAATTAACCAACTCCTATGCTATCCCATACTTTGAAATACGCTTACTTCCCCGGCTGTGTTGCTCAAGGAGCTTGCCGAGAGCTTCACCAGTCAACTCTTGCTCTTACCAAAGCATTAGGCATTGAACTTTTTGAACTAAAAAAAGCTGCTTGCTGCGGTTCTGGCACCTTTAAAGAAGATTCTCAACTTTTGGAAGATACTGTCAATGCTCGCAATATTGCTTTAGCAGAAGAATTGAATTTGCCATTGATAACCCACTGTAGTACCTGTCAAGGTGTTATTGGTCATGTTGACGAGCGCTTGAAAGAATGCCAGAAAACAAACCCAGCTTATATTGCTCAAGTTAATGGCTTGCTCGAAAAAGAAGGTTGTGTGCCCTATAGCGGAAGCACACAAGTCAAACATCTACTTTATGCCTTAATAACAGATTACGGTTTAGAGGAAATTAAAAAACGTGTCACTCACAAGCTAACTCGACTAAAGTGCGCGGCTTTTTACGGGTGTTATCTCCTGCGCGCACAAAAATCCATGCCTTACGACGATCCTTTTCACCCAGAAGGGATGGAAAATGTGTTTTCTACGGTAGGCGCAACGCCAATTTATTATAAAGGTCGTACACAGTGCTGCGGTTGGCCTCTTTCCAGCTATGCCTCTACCCAATCTTTTAAAATGGCAGGAATGCACATCCAAGAAGCTTTGGACGCTGGTGCTGATTGTATGGTAACGCCTTGTCCTTTATGCCACTTGAATTTAGATTCTCGTCAACCAGAAGTAGAAAAAGTAATCGGGCGTCAACTAGGTTTGCCAGTGCTACATTTACCTCAATTGATTGCCTTAGCACTTGGCGTCAGCTTTAAAGAACTCGGTTTAGAACGACATGTTGTTTCTACTAAGCCAGTGCTTGAAAAATTGGGACTTTACTAGAGATGGGGGATAGGGGTTATTTTTTCATTTCCTCTATCCCCTACTCCCTATGGGGAGCGTTCCAATTAAAAAAATATTATGTGGGGGGAGGGTATTGCTGCTCATGTGGATCATTACACTCTATGTTGGGATGAACGTGCAATTACCCAAAGAGCAAGATTCCAAACAAGGGGCGCTTCTGCCTGCATAAGCTCAAAAAACTGACATTTATAAATAAGGTAAGAAGGTTAGCTTAACAAGCTTAACTTCTGTTCAACTGGTATGTATAAGTTAAACAGCCAGTCGAATAAGGCTGCTTGTGAGAGCAGCATAATCAAATTTTGAATTTGTGTAGATTTATTCTGAACACAAAATTTTTATGCTTAGAAAAAAAATAACTTTCACAATATTAATTCCTCTGACATTAGTTCTAGGTAGTTGTGGCAATAGTAAGGATTTGAAATCGGCCAGAGATTTGGCAAAGTTGGGCGATACAGCAAGTACTGCTTTTCAAAAGATAGCGAATGATCAGTATGATTCTTGTCTCCGTACAGCCCGATATACTATTTTACAAACCTCGACAACAGGAGGTATTGATAGTCAACGAAAAGAACAAGAACAGTCATGTGAAAACTATCCTAAAAAAGCAAAAGATAGTTTAGATAAAGCTAATGGCGTTGTAATAGGCTACATAAAAGCTTTGGGTAGTCTAGCAGCAGACGATTTAACAAATTACGACCCACAGCTAGATTCTATTGCATCGTCGCTTAAACAACTAAAGTTCAATACAAATCAAGTTGAAGCGGGTAGTGGGATTGCTAAAGTTTTATTCCGTGTAGCAACAAATAAATATCGTCAAAAACAACTGAAAATAGTTGTCGTTTCCACCGATAAAGATTTTCAAACTTATATTCAGGGGCTTTCTAAAGCTATAACTGATAACTACATCAACGGAGCTTTAGAAACCGAAAAACTTGCAGTTGATAACTACTACAGAGAATATCTAGGGGACGTTTTAAACTCAAATAGTGCTAATAATGCACAAGGAGTCACCGCTATAACCGGCTTAGATAATCAATGGCAAAATACAAAAACAACGATTATTGAAAAGCAAAAGCTTGGTGAAGCATATGTAAATGCTCTCAATGATATAGCTAAAGGTCATCAAAAACTAACAGATAGATTTTCTACAGGCAAAATGCTATCACAAACCGAACTTCATCAGATGACTGAAAAGTACGTAAAAGATTTAAATTTGATAGCTGAGAAATCAAACAAATTGTTGAAAACAACGCCTGAAAAATAGGATTCATAAAAAATGAGTAGTCAAATATCTTCTAAAGACTTGTCTGAGCAAGCCGAAGACAACCGTGACTGTGCTAAAGAACTTATGATTAAAAGAGATATCTATAAAGCTCAAATGGCTGAGCTTCAACATAACCACGCTCCAGAGAGTGAGATAAAGAATTTGAAAGATGGTATTGCTCTCCTCAATAGACAAATTCCGGATTTACTTAAACAAGCTATTGAATTGGACGCCCAAGACATTATAGACACCATCCAAGATTTAAATGATGCTTGGAGTAAAATTAAAGCATCTACCGAAAAAGTAAAAAGTGCAGTCAAAAAGCTTAACAATATCAAAAGTACCTTGAAGATTGTGGGGCTTTTTCTTGACCTTGGTAACGCTATTATTGGAGCTTTAGCAAAGACAAATCCTGTAGCTCAGATAGAAGGAATAATACAAGGTATAGACACTTTTACTCAAGGACAACAGGCTCTATCAGTAAGCCGTGGTATCGAGGAACCAGAGGAAACTGTACCAGTCGTCGACTCAATGACAACCACTCTAAAAGTTTTACCTAATACAGGTTACACTTTGGAGATATCGATAAAAATTCAGCCAGACCTTTCTCCTAACAACTTGTCTGCTGTCTAGTCTTAATGAGGCAATTACCTCAAGTTATTCATACCAAGACCGCATAACTATACAAAAAAGAGGTCTATTCGACCTCTTCGCAACTCCCTACAGATAAAGTTGTGCTTACGAATTACAGCAAACCGGTATTAGTTCCTTGCTTACCGGTAGCGAGTTCCACCTTGAGGATTTTGCCACCCATTTTCATAATGCGTTGCTGTTCACGGAACCAGTTTTCGTAAGGAACTAGCTTGGTGAAGAAGGTGTTTTGCAGTTCGCGTTGAGTGCGAATGCGGGTTTGGCTAGGAACACAAGCAGTAACTTTAAACAACCGCGCCATGATTTTAAATCTCCTGTTAATGATTATGGAAGCTTTTTTATTTGAAGTGTATCAAGAGAACTTTTGCTAACGCAGAGTGCAGCAAAAAGCAAAAAACACTTTTTACTTATACACACTGCACTAACTCAAGGAAGGCTAATTTGGTCTAAGTCTGAGCGTGAGCGCTTTTACAGTGCCACATGAACCAATTTAGTCTATTATATCAAAAACTTATGCTTCAATTAATTGATTTCGCTTACCTCACCCAAATCCTCTGTAGTTGGAGAGTCTTCGCATATGATGACCAGTGAGGACTACGATCAACATTTTTTGTAAAAAACTGTCAGAGCAAACCTTTAAAACTAATTACTCCAAGCCTGGAAATCACACATCAATACTAGACCGTTACGACTCATAAATTAGTAATGCCCAATTATAAAAGCAACAAAACTTTCTAGCACTCATGGTTGATTTCCAGACCTTAATCAGACTGCACCTAAATTCTTAAGTGCAAAACAACTCTTAGCTTAAGCCAGAGGAGATATAGTCTAAGTAAACGCCTAATTCCTTACCAGCATCAGGACCTACTAAGCTAGCAGCAACTTCTTTGATTGCTTGGATAGATTGTACGGTAGCACCGATGGGTACACCTAAGGAATTATAGGTTTCTTTCAAGCCGTTGAGTACGCGCTCATCTAGGATGGAAGGATCGCCAGCTAACATAGCATAGGTTGCATAGCGTAGGTAGTAATCCAAGTCGCGGATACAAGCAGCGTAACGGCGGGTGGTGTACATGTTACCACCGGGACGGGTGATATCAGAGTACAACAAGGACTTAGCTACTGCTTCTTTGATGATTGCAGATGAGTTAGCAGCGATAGTACCAGCAGCACGTACGCGCAATTCACCGCTTGAGAAGTAAGCTTTGAGTTTTGACAGAGCAGTACTGTCAAGGTATTTACCTTGAACGTCTGCGGAATTTATAACAGCTGTAATTGCATCTTGAGCCATGTTGTTATTTCCTTATTTCCAACAGTATTGCAATACTTCAATTTGAGTAGGCAAACTACTTCGCCTTACACTAAAGCACCAACTACATAGTCGAAGTAATAGCTAGCTTCAGCAGCATCTTCGCCAGACAAAAGTGAAGCAGCAGCAGCTTTGATAGCTCTTACACCTTCACCAACAGCTTCGATAGGAGTGCCAAGAGATCTGTACATTTCACGAACACCCACAATACCGATTTCTTCGATTGGGGTGACATCTCCAGCTACGATTCCGTAGGTGATCAAACGAAGGTAGTAGTCTAGGTCGCGTAGGCAAGTAGCAGTCATTTCTTGACCGTAAGCATTACCACCAGGAGACACAACATCAGGACGCTTTTGGAATAGCTGGTCACCAGCTTGCTTAACAAGGCGCTCACGATTGTCTGTCAAAACTTGAGCAATGCGAAGACGGCGCTCACCACTTGCTACAAAACCTTTGATCCGATCCAGTTCGCCGGGGCTAAGATAGCGGGCTTCTGCATCAGCATTTACGATCGACTTTACGACGATACTCATTAATGCATTCCTCCAACACGAATGAAACCAGAAATTTTATTTAACTGGTGCGACTTTCAGGTTAACTGAGCTTATTCTCTCATTTTTTAGACAAAAATATTATGTCTAAACGAGTTTACTTGGGTAAATACTAGTACACAAGTCTTTAAACTCATCTCCCTTCCGGATTTATTTTCCGGCATTATGTCGAGAACTTACGACTGCTCTTAACAGTTTGTAATATTACTTTTCAGATTTGCCGTCACACCAATAGCCTGAAAGCAATTTTACAAGAAGGTTTCAGAACACAAAGCGGGAGTAGAAGCATGAAAAATGCAAAGTTAACTTTTTGTCATTTTCCATGGATTTACTCCCCCTCATCTGTTGTTCAGGCTATTTCACCCAATCAGCTTGTGTTTTAACGCTACCAAGGTAGTTACCTGCTGGTAGGGATGGCACACGTTGATAAGGCACCACGTCATCGCCAAAGTATTGAGCATACTCTGAGCTATTTAAGAGCGATTCTACAGCAGCTGTTAAACCACCCTCAGTGAGCAGCTTGTTACAAGAGCGGATTTCTGCCTGAGTTTCTGGTGCACGTCCCAATAGGTGACGGAAGAGGAACTCAACTACCTTGTTGTTGGGGTAGGAGGTGCAGAAGCGCTGGCGATAGGTTCCTGAAGTAGCCAGTTCACGGACGAAATCTCTTACTGAAATTTCTTGATTCCGTAACTTGGTTTCTAGATCGGCATGGCGGAAATTTTCAGGAACTTCACCACTTAGCAAGTCGAGAACTTGACAGTAAATAGCATTTATGAGGAATTGCATTTCTGTCTGGTTAACGTTCTCGCTGAGTCGATAGATCCGAGCAGGTTTGCTATGGGCTACACCCGCAGTATTGTTGTTGACAGATCGACCCCATTCCTGATAGTGGTTTCCTTGTCCTATCTCTGCGGTAGCCCCAGCCAAAACTGGCTGCTGTTCAACTTCTAAGCGCGATCCTACTGGTTCAAAGCTAGGAACAACTAGGTCCTTATTTTGCTTTGTCAGCTGATTGTACAACTTCTCAGTATTTGGGAAGTTTGCTGCTGGTAAAGTTGGGAACCGACGGTAAGGAACAGTATCTTCACCAAAGACTTGAACGTACTCTATACTGCCGGTCAGTGCTTTAATAAAGGCACGTAAACCTTCAGTTGCGAGGATTTGGTTGTATTTGCGAATTTCTGCTTGGTCAACAGGCGCACGTCCTAAGAAGTGCTTAGTTCCTAGTTCAATCACCTTAGTATTGGGGTAGGGTGTGTAGAACTCTTTGCGATAAAGCTTAGAGTCTCCCAAACCTTCAATAAATTCCTTAACGCTGATTTCACCATTCCCTAGCTTACTTTCTAAGGAAGTAAACTCATTTTCGATGATGTATGGTTCAATATCGCGCTCAAAAATCTGGCGGTAAGCGGCGCGGATAACGGTTTTCACCGCTACTTTGTCCTTAACGCTAGCAACCAACTTGAATACTTTGGTTTGCTCACGCTGCTTGGAAACACCTTGATTGATACGGAATTGAATATCTGGTTCGTTCCGGGTTTCTGTAACTGCACCTTTTAGCACAAAGCTAGGTGTTTCTTCCTTAACAACTTTCGCAGCAACATCTTCGCGAATACTGCCAACCCGTAGGTTACGACCAGCAACCCCTGCAGCAGTTAGGTAGCGCTCATAAGGAACTGTATCTTCCCCAAAAGCTTCGCTATATTCTAGGCTATCAATGATGGCATCAACTACAGCATAGAAGCCTTTCTTCGCAGCGATATCAAAATACTTGTTAGTTTCTTGACGACCATAAGTAGGACGACCTAACAAGCGGCGGTGAATGTACTCGATCGCCTTCATCACATACAGCGAAGTCCAATACAGCTTGCGGAATACATCCGACTTAGCTAAAGCACGGATAAACTCCCGTACCGGGATTTCCCCATTTTCTAGTTTGATTTCCGCAACTTTCTGTCTTTGACCTTCGTATACTTCACGACCAAACACTTGTAAGTAAGCTGCTCGGATAACTGCTTGGGTCGAGCTTTCGGAGAACTTAACACTTGTTCCTGTTGGCGACTTTTTGCCTTTTGTTCCAGGAAGTTGATCTAACCGGAAGACTTTTGGTCCAAGAGTACCAGGAAACTCTCCTCGCGCACCAGGATTGCTATTTTGGTTATTAATTCCTGGCCCTTGGTGAATCAATAGACGTTTGGTATCTTTACCAAAGAAAGCTGGACTGTTGTTAGGATTGCGAGTTTCTTTCGGGAAAATTGCGCCAAACTGAATTTCCAGAGGATCGTTACCAGCACCGTAAGGATGTTGATCTGGTAACGGTTGGGTATAAGCTGCAAAAGTTGTGATAAACTGTGGAACTTTGCGGAAAGGAGCACTGTAGTTAAACAGGTCTTGCTGTGGTCCCCAGTTACGGCATTCTTGTGCTTCTTGTCCCAGACCTCTGATGTATGGTACTGTTTCTTCGCCAAAGTAGTCAGAGTATTCTTGAGAATCTACTAGAGCGTCAATTAAAGCAGAAAGACCACCACTAGAAACAATCGAGAAATATTTTTGTACTTCTTCTCGGCTACTTGGTCCCCGTCCTAAAAAGTGGCGGAAAGCAAGTTCTAGAGCACGGCTGTTGATAAAGGGTTCAAAAAACTGTTTTTGGTAAAGCGGAGATTTGCCAAGACGGCGAACAAACTCTTTTGTAGAAATATCGCCATTCTTAACCTGAGATTCCAGATAAGATATCGACTGACCATAAGCGCGGGTGATATCACGCTCAAAAATTTGTCGATAAGCAGCTTTAATGACTTCATTTTTTTCAGATGCTGACAAACCAGGCTTCATCACATACTTGGGACGCCGTTCTGCCGCATTAAAGTAGATTTGCGGTAATGCCAAGCCTTGTTGATCACCAGAAGGACGTTGGCGTAATTTATTTGATGGTGTGGCTGCTTTAAATTCCGTAAGCAGAACATCCATGTACTCAGACACAATTGCTGTAGCCTCAGCATCTTTACGGAAGAAAGAAAGTGACGCTGCTTTTATTTCCTGCAAAGCAACAATTGTTGCTTCACCAGAGCAGGCATTTTCAATGATTTCTCGTAAACCACGGGTGTTAACAAGAATGATGTTAGGGTCACCAGCTACGATCGCGTAAGTAGCATAGCGTAAGAACCATGATAAATCCCGCAAACTCTTAGCCATATTGCTAGGACCGTAACGAGCAACGTTAATCGGTCTAAAGCCAGGAGGTGTTGGACCACTGGGCGAAGAGTTAAAGATGGATCTCAAGTTTTCTAGAAACCCACCACGAGATTCTACATAAGTCACAGTTCCGAGGGCAAACTGATCCTTTACGTCTGGTACAGGAGCAGCCACTGCTAATTCTGGTTCTCTAGGCTTTTCTAAAAAAGACATTGGCGAACCACCAACAAAAATACGGTTGGCGGCGCGAGAAACAATAATTTCTGAATTGTCTGTTAGAGTCTGGGCAATTTCTAACCGCTTTGCACCAGAGGCAAAATAGCTTGCCAGTTCATTCAGTTCGCTGACTCCCAGAAAGCGGTCTTGCTGCTCTGCTTGGGAAATTGTTGATACAGCTAGGGTTTGATATAGTTGCGGACGTGCAACTGAGCTTCCACCACTTGCCTTAACACTCATGTGATTTGTAAAACTCCCATCATATAATTTTCATGTGTTAAGTCTGGGTCGCTTTCCGGCTTGACAGATCGATCTTGTCATGCCTTGAGAGTCCCGCCTTCAAGACTGCCAAAAAAATTAACCCATTCAGCTTTTAGATTAGAACGTTTTGTGATTCCTCTGGGGCTTTATTAAGAAGTATTTAGAAAATAAACGCTCTTTGCCTCTTAACTCATAACCAGATGCTTACACCTAATCTAAAAAAAAGTCTAAGTTTTGTATCGAAAATTTACTTTAATTAAAATTGGGCATGGGGCAATGGGCATAGGGCAATGGGTATCAGGAGTAAAAAAAGACAAATACTATCCAGTATTCACTTCCTTCACAAAAACAAATTTACCGATATAATCTCTCTCCTACGCCCTATGCCCCATGCCCTATGCCCCATGCCCTATGCCCCATGCCCCATGCCCCATGCCCCATGCCCCATGCCCCATGCCCCATGCCCCATGCCCCATGCCCCATGCCCCATGCCCCATGCCCATTGCCCCACATTATCCGATAAACTCAGTAATACCTACCCCACAAATTGTCTCGACCATGTCCGACCCCCAAACTGTTAGCACTGCTGTTGCTAAACTTTATGATACCTACCCCTTTCCCCCAGAACCGCTGTTAGATGAACCACCACCTGGTTATAACTGGCGCTGGAATTGGAATAGTGCTTATAACTTTTGCACAGGACAAAAACCGCAAAACCAAGACATCCGCATTTTAGATGCTGGTTGCGGTACTGGTGTAGGAACAGAGTACCTAGTACACCTTAACCCCACAGCTCAGGTTACTGGAATTGACTTAAGTGCTGGTGCATTGGAAGTCGCTAAAGAACGTTGTCAACGTTCTGGAGCCAACCGTGTAGAGTTTCATCACCTTAGCTTGTACGATGCGCACCAGTTACCTGGTGAGTTTGATTTGATTAACTGTGTGGGTGTACTGCATCACTTAAGTAATCCAATTCGCGGTATCCAATCTTTAGCGAAGAAGTTAGCCCCAGGCGGTTTGATGCACATCTTCGTCTATGGCGAGTTGGGGCGTTGGGAAATTCGACTTATGCAAAAGGCGATCGCACTCCTTCAAGGTGACAAGCAAGGTGATTACCGTGACGGTGTCTCTGTTGGTCGTCAAATATTCGCTTCCTTACCAGAAAACAATCGTATTGTCAAGCAAGAAAAAGAACGTTGGTCTTTAGAAAATCAACGGGATGAATGCTTCGCCGATATGTATGTTCATCCGCAGGAAATAGATTACAACATTGAAACGCTTTTTGAATTGATCAACAGTTCAAAATTAGATTTTGTAGGTTTTTCTAATCCGAGTTTCTGGGAATTAGAGCGGCTTTTGGGTAAAGCACCTGAATTAATAGAACGTTCTGGTCGCCTCAGTGCCCTAGAGCGTTATCGCTTAATAGAATTATTAGACCCACAAGTAAGCCACTATGAATTTTTCCTCAGTCGTCCGCCCCTACCTAAAGCCGATTGGTCTGTGGATAGTAAATTGCTAGCAGCAATACCAGAGCGCAATCCTTGTATGGATGGATTTCCAAGCCCTTATGTATTTAACCACGATTACCAAATAGTCAACCTATCACCAACCGACTTGGAATTTTTGGTCAAGTGTGATGGAAAATCCACAATCGCAGAAATTATTGCCGAAGTACACATAGAGCTAGATCAAGTGCGATCGCTCCAGAAGCAGCAGCTGGTTATGTTGAGCAATGGGCATGGGGCATAGGGCAATGGGCATGGGGCATGGGGCATGGGGCAATGGGCATGGGGCAATGGGCATGGGGCAATGGGCATGGGGCATGGGGCAATGGGCATGGGGCATGGGGCATGGGGCAATGGGCTTCAGGAGTAAAAAAAAGATAAGTACTATGCAGTATTAACTTCCTTCCCTAGAACATATTTACCGATATAATTCTTTCCCTTGCCCGTTACCTATTACTCATTGCCCCATGCCCGTTGCCCTATGCCCCATGCCCCAATTTTTATAAGTTAATTGTTTTTTCCTAAAGTAATGTTACCCGCTGCCCGTTACCTATTACTCATTGCCCCATGCCCGTTGCCCTATGCCCTATGCCCAATTTTTATAAGTTAATTGTTTTTTCCTAAAGTAATGTTACCCGCTCATGGTATGATTCAGCTGGCTGAATGAGCAGTCAATATAATTTAGCTGTAGTGGTTTCGAGTTCTGTGAGCTTGTCAGACGAATCAACTGAACCTAGGTCAACAACACCACAAGATGGTCAATCTGGTTTTGAGGATACAGAGCCAGCAAATTCTTCTATGCAAGAGTTTTATCAGCTCTACCAAGAGTTGTTGCTCACCACTCTTGCTTTGACAGGGATTATTTTTATCGCCGTCTTGTTTTCTTATTCCTTGAACATTGCCCTGAATTATTTGATTGGGGCATGTACAGGTGTAATTTACTGGAGAATGTTGGCAAAAGATGTTGAGCGTTTGGGCAGAGAAAAACAGCAGCTGAGCAAAACTCGGTTAGCTTTATTAGTAGGGTTAATTCTGCTAGCATCGCGGTGGAATCAACTACAAATACTGCCCATATTTTTGGGATTTCTCACCTATAAAGCAGCGCTCATCATCTATGTAATTAGGGTGGCGATTGTCTCTAGCTCCTCACAGCCTAGACAACCATAAAAGGCTTAAAACTGCAATATAGCTCCTCTTAATTCTCCAGTTAAGATTGGAGAAACAATTGTTATCTGAGGAAAATGTTGAATTTTCTGAGCTTCTTCAATTCTGTTCCCCTTGCCGAATTGGAAGTGGGAAAACATCTGTACTGGCAAATAGGAAACCTGAAACTGCATGGGCAGGTGTTTCTTACCTCTTGGTTTGTCATGGGCGTCTTAATTTTGGCGTCCTTGGCAGCTAGCAGTAGCATTAAACGAATTCCGAGCGGGCTACAGAACCTGATGGAGTATGCCCTAGAATTTATTCGGGATTTGGCAAAAAACCAAATTGGAGAAAAAGAGTATCGCCCTTGGGTTCCCTTTGTTGGTACTTTGTTTTTGTTCATTTTCGTGTCGAACTGGTCAGGAGCACTTGTTCCTTTTAAGCTGATTAAGCTACCAGAAGGCGAATTAGGCGCTCCTACTAGTGACATAAATACAACTGTTGCCTTAGCATTATTGACATCGCTGGCTTATTTTTATGCTGGTTTTAGCAAAAAGGGTTTAGGGTACTTTGGCAACTATGTCCAGCCAGTGGCGTTTATGTTGCCCTTCAAAATTATCGAAGACTTCACGAAACCCCTTTCCCTAAGCTTCCGTTTATTCGGTAATATCTTGGCAGATGAATTGGTAGTAGGGGTGCTAGTGCTATTAGTGCCTTTATTTGTACCACTGCCAGTCATGGCTTTGGGATTGTTTACCAGCGCCATCCAAGCACTCATTTTTGCCACCTTAGCTTCTGCCTACATTGGGGAAGCGATGGAAGAGCATCATGGTGGTGAAGAACATCATTAGTTGTTATGAGTTACAACTCAATAACTTAAACAACAAAAACCTACAAACTGACAACTAGTACAAAGGAAAAAAATATCATGGATCCATTGATTTCTGCCGCTTCCGTTCTAGCTGCTGCTCTAGCTGTTGGTTTAGCTGCTATTGGTCCTGGCATCGGTCAAGGAAATGCAGCAGGTCAAGCTGTAGAAGGTATTGCACGCCAACCAGAAGCAGAAGGTAAAATTCGCGGTACATTACTGTTAAGCTTGGCATTCATGGAAGCGCTAACAATTTACGGTCTAGTAGTTGCACTAGTGCTGTTATTTGCTAACCCCTTCGCATAATTAAGTACTGAGTCCTGAGTGGATTAAGGAGTCAGAATTCAGAATTCAGAAGTCAGAAGACTCCTCGATTAAAATCGAGAGTTTTGAACGACTATTTGTCGCTCAGTCTAAAGAACTTAATTCTGGCTCCTGGCTCCTGACTCCTGAATTCTTCAAAAAGGACTGACAGGACTGAATAGTAGATAGGAATAAGCAACCATGACACACTGGATAACCTTATTAGCTGTAGAAGAGGTTGCCAAAGAGGGAGGGCTGTTTGATTTAGACGCTACCCTACCCTTAATGGCAATCCAGTTTCTGCTTTTAGCCCTGATTTTGAACGCTGTTTTTTATAAGCCTCTAGGCAAAGCAATTGATGACCGGAATGAATTCGTTCGTAACAATCAATTACAAGCTCAAGAACGTTTGTCAAAAGCAGAAAAGTTAGCGCAGCAATATGAGCAAGAATTAGCAGCCGCAAGAAGACAAGCTCAAACAGTTATTGCTGACGCTCAAGCTCAAGCGCAGAAAGTTGCTGCTGAAAAAATAGCTGAAGCACAGAAAGAAGCTCAAGCACAAAGAGAACAAACATCTCGTGAAATTGAGCAACAAAAACAGCAGGCTCTTGCTTCATTAGAACAAGAAGTAGATGCCCTCAGTCGCCAAATATTGGAAAAGCTTTTAGGAGCAGAACTAGTAGGCAGGCGTTAAATTATCAATAAGTTAGTAGTTAGTCGTTAGTGGGGATATGACTGACAACTAACAACTAACAAACGAATAAAGAAGCTCAGGCAGCGCAGTAGTGGACAAAAAAATATGGGGACTTTTTTACTGTTGATGGCTCAAGCCAGCGCCGTCGGAGGTGAATTAGCAGCAAGCGAAGGGAGTCATGGTTTTGGTATTAATACCAATATTTTAGACACCAACCTGATTAACCTTGCTATTATTATTACTGTATTGCTGGTTTTCGGGCGGAAGGTTCTAGGTACTACACTCCAAGAACGCCGTGAAAAAATTGAGACAGCAATTAAAAGTGCAGAACAACGTCTGAAAGATGCTCAAGGAGCACTTGCAGATCAGCAGCAAAAACTAGCACAAGCTCAAGCAGAAGCAGAAAAAATAAAGCAAGCAGGAGAACAAAACGCCGTTAAAGCAAGAGAGGCGTTACTAGCTCAAGCTGCTGCTGATATTGAACGCATGAAAGAAACAGCAACAGCTGATTTGAATTCAGAGCGAGACAAAGCGATCGCCCAACTGCGGCAAAGAGTAGTTGCTTTGGCATTGCAAAAAGTTGAGGCAGAACTGCAAACAGGAATTGCAGACGATGCTCAACATACATTAGTTGATCGCAGCATTGCGCTACTAGGATAGGAGGCTAGGGATGAAAAGTAATATAGCAACAGATGAAATTGCCCAGCCTTATGCTCAGGCGTTGATGTCAGTAGCCCAATCCAAAAATCAAACAGAGCAGTTTGGTGAAGATGTGCGTTCTTTACAAAGACTGCTTAGTGAAAGCGCTCAGCTACAGAACTTCCTCAGCAACCCTTTTATTCAGCCTGAAGACAAAAAGGCTGTTATTAATCAGATACTTGGCGAGAACCCCAACACATATTTACGTAATTTCTTGCTACTGCTGGTAGATAGAAGGCGGATTTCATTTCTGGAGCCGATTTGTAGACAGTATTTGGCGCTTTTGCGACAACTGAATCAAACTGTCTTAGCAGAAGTGACTTCAGCCATTCCCCTTTCGGAAGCGCAACAGCAAGCAGTAACACAGAAGGTTCTAGCAATGACCAATGCTCGGTCTGTAGAATTAGATACTAAAATTGACCGAGAGATCATTGGGGGCGTGATCATTAAAGTTGGCTCTCAAGTTATTGACGCCAGTTTACGAGGTCAATTACGTCGCCTCTCATTGCGCTTAACTAGTTCCTAGAAAGTGTTGTTGATTGTTCGTTGATGGTGATCTGCGAAAACAGTTGTGACAACCAATTAACAACTAGCTAACAACTAACCATATTGAAACAAAGAAGACAGACCAATGGCAATTAGCATTAGACCAGACGAAATCAGTAACATTATTCAGCAGCAAATCGAGCAATACGACGAACAAGTTAAAGTACAGAACGTTGGAACCGTCCTACAGGTAGGTGACGGTATTGCTCGGATCTATGGTCTAGATAAGGTCATGGCAAGTGAGCTGTTAGAATTTGAAGACGGCACAATTGGCATCGCTCAGAACCTGGAAGAAGACAACGTGGGTGCGGTGCTAATGGGCGATGGTCTTGCTATTCAAGAAGGTAGTACCGTAACCGCTACTGGTAGAATTGCTCAAATTCCAGTGGGAGACGCGTTGGTCGGACGTGTTGTAGATGCTCTTGGTCGCCCAATCGATGGTAAGGGAGACATTAAAACAACAGAAAACCGTCTGCTAGAATCGCCAGCACCAGGTATTGTGGCACGTCGTTCTGTACACGAACCAATGCAAACAGGTATCACAGCTATTGACGCGATGATTCCTATTGGTCGTGGTCAGCGCGAGTTGATTATTGGTGACCGCCAAACAGGAAAAACAGCGATCGCGATCGACACAATCATCAACCAAAAACAAGAAGATGTTATTTGTGTTTACGTCGCTATTGGACAAAAAGCTTCCACAGTAGCAAGTGTCGTGCAAACATTGCAAGACAAAGGCGCGCTAGACTATACAGTCGTTGTTGCAGCCAGCGCGAGTGAGCCTGCTACTCTACAATACTTGGCTCCTTACGCTGGAGCAACAATTGCTGAGTACTTCATGTACAAAGGCAAAGCTACTCTGGTTATCTATGATGACCTTTCTAAGCAAGCTCAAGCTTATCGTCAAATGTCCTTGTTGCTACGTCGTCCACCCGGACGCGAAGCTTATCCAGGAGACGTGTTCTATATTCACTCCCGCTTGCTAGAAAGAGCAGCTAAGCTGAGTGACGAACTGGGTAAAGGTAGCATGACAGCTCTGCCGATCATCGAAACCCAAGCAGGTGACGTATCTGCTTACATTCCTACCAACGTGATTTCGATTACTGACGGTCAGATCTTCTTGTCTTCAGACTTGTTCAACTCCGGTGTTCGTCCTGCAGTAAACCCTGGTATTTCAGTATCACGGGTAGGTTCTGCTGCTCAAACCAAAGCAATGAAAAAAGTTGCTGGTAAGTTAAAGCTAGAACTGGCACAATTTGACGACTTGCAAGCGTTTGCACAATTTGCTTCTGACTTAGATAAAGCAACTCAAGACCAATTAGCACGGGGTCAGCGTTTACGGGAATTGCTGAAGCAACCTCAAAACTCACCACTATCTGTGTATGAGCAAGTAGCTATTCTTTACGCTGGTCTCAATGGATACTTGGATGAGATTCCAGTAGATAAAGTCACTACTTTCGCTAAGGGATTCCGTGAGTATTTGAAGACTAGCAAACCTCAGTACACTGAATCAGTACAGTCGAAAAAGGCACTAGGTGACGAAGAAGAAGCTGCTTTGAAAGAAGCAATTAACGAATACAAGAAGACCTTTAAGGCAACAGTCTAACACAGCAGTGAGGAGTCAGGAGTCAGGAGTCAGAATTCGGAAGAAAGCTCCCTCCTGACTTCTGAATTCTGAATTCTGAATTCTTAACAAAAATTATGGCTAATCTCAAATTCATACGCGATCGCATTCAATCGGTTAAAAATACAAAAAAAATCACAGAAGCTATGCGGCTGGTAGCAGCAGCAAGAGTCCGTCGCGCCCAAGAACAGGTGCTATCCACCCGTCCTTTTGCTGACCGCTTAGCACAAGTGCTATATGGGTTGCAAACCCGTCTACGGTTTGAAGATGTAGACTTACCTCTACTGAAAAAACGGGAAGTTCGTACAGTTGGGTTGTTGGTCATTTCTGGCGATCGTGGATTGTGCGGTGGTTACAACACCAACGTGATCAAGCGCGCTGAAGCTCGCGCCAACGAACTTAAGGCTGAAGGAGTAAACTATAAATTTGTGTTGGTTGGACGCAAGGCGATCCAGTACTTCCAACGCCGTAGCCAGCCAATTGATGCTACTTACAGTGGCTTGGAACAAATTCCCACAGCAGCAGAAGCCACTAACATTGCGGACGAGCTACTTTCTTTGTTTTTGTCAGAAGAAGTAGACCGCATCGAGTTAGTTTACACCAGATTCGTATCATTGGTAAGCTCTCGGCCTGTAGTACAAACCCTGCTTCCTCTCGATACCCAAGGTTTAGAAACACAAGATGACGAAATTTTCCGCTTAACAACTCGTGGCGGTCAATTTGAAGTCACACGAGAGAAAGTAACAGCCCAAGTTCGCGCTTTACCCCGCGACATGATTTTCGAGCAAGATCCAGTGCAAATTCTGGATTCTCTACTACCTTTGTACCTAAGTAACCAGCTACTGCGGGCATTGCAAGAATCTGCTGCTAGTGAACTAGCCGCCCGAATGACAGCTATGAGCAACGCTAGCGACAACGCCGCTGAACTCATCAGTAGCCTAACACTCTCCTACAACAAAGCACGCCAAGCAGCAATCACCCAAGAAATCTTAGAGGTTGTTGGTGGTGCCGAAGCGTTAAGTTAGATAGTGAAAGCTCTTAAACAGTGAACAGTTATCAGTAAACAGTGATCACTGGTTAAGGCGTACTGATAACTGATAACTGATAACTGATAACTGATAGAAGTAGCACATCCCAAAATATTTCACTATAATAGGGATAGCTACAAAAACCACATGGGGCTTTAACGGTTTCGACGTGGTGGCGAAAGCTGCTCTATGATTCAGGTCGAGAGCGAGTCATCTCTCGTGAATAAAAGACTCAAACAATTGTAAATGCGAACAACATCGTAGCATTTAAGCGTGTGGCAGTAGCTGCCTAACAAACCTCTTTAAGGTACGCTTGTCTGTAGCTTGACTCCGTTAAGGGCTACAGACCAACCCCAACGGATGCTCTAGCAAGTATTCTCTGGTTTGCTCGCTGGCTAAGATTTAACCAGAGCATCCTACCGTTCGGGATAAAGAACGTTCCCCGCCTTGAGGGTGAGATAGGCTAAACCTGTGAATGAGTGGGGGGTTAATACCCATTGCGGACATGGGTTCAATTCCCATAAGCTCCACTTAATATTTTAAATCCCTAATTCACCTGATAGTTATTCAGGTGAATTTTGTTTTTGAGAAGTAAGATTTTCTTATCAAGGCTGTGTGTGAGTTCACACCAAAATATTACTATTACAAAGGAACTGACAACTAATGAAAAACCAGAAGATTTCTGTAAATATCAGTATTCAAATCTTCTATGGGAAAAGTTTCTTCAAGATTATCCAGTTCTGCATATTGCTTGTAACCCAGTTCTTTCATGATACTTTTCAAATCTTCTCCCTTTGTTCCTGATGCTTCGAGCGTACCAGGATGTATCTCAATCATTAGATTTGGTTTGAGAGAGGTTATCATCTTCCTAGCACCTGTTAAAAATGCATATTCACTTCCCTCTATATCTAGTTTTATGAAAGTTTTTCCAGAGAAATTTTGCCAGTCTATAGCGTCATCGAAACATCTAATCGGAACCTTCACCTTTTGATGCTTGTCTGTAGCTGAATGTTTTGAATAAATACCAGCAGATCCAGAAGTGTCAATCGGAATTAATAGTTCAATTTCTCCGTTAAAGTTACCGACTGCAATTTGATGTACTTGAAAACTAGATAATGCATTTGCAGCCAGAGACTTTTCTGTTGCCTTTGCCAGCATTGGTTGTGGTTCAATGGATATTACATGGCCTGCGACTCCAACCAACTTACTGGCAATTATTGAGAAACTACCATGATTAGCCCCTACATCAATGAAGGTATGTCCTTGAGAAAGAAGAGTAGACAAAATTCGCGTGTCAGTACTATCGTTTAACAATTCGTTGACAACATGCAACGAGCGTGGATCTCCAGGAACAAGATATGCTTTATATTTTGGTAGCTGAATTTCCAGATAATCCTGGGGTGATAACTTATTTGAAAGCTTTGCAATTGCTAGAAATAGTCTTCTTCCTTCTTTGAGAATTGTGTTTCCAGTAATTTTGACATAGAGATAACAGTAAAGGCTAAAAATTTGATATAAAATTGGCAACTGTTTTCTCAGAGATGGTTCAAACATCCATTCCAAAATAGAACGGTTAAATATCCAATCTCCTGGATAGGGACTGCTTCGCCTGCTGATTTCTGGTGCTAAATCGGGCATTTTTTTGAGAAAAGATTTTGAAGTGTCAGTATTAGATTTAGTAGTTACAATCTTTACCTTGTCAATAACTTACGGCGCAACACATCCAAGGCGGTATTGGCGCTCAGATGACGAAAAAAAGAGCGATTTCGGGTTGAGCCAAATCGATATTCAAAACTAGCCACTTCATCGTTAGGCCCAGCTAAACCGATATAAACCAAACCCACTAGCTTAGTATCCTTTCCCCCAGTGATCCTGCAATACCTGTAATGCTCAGTCCCCAAGTGGTCGAGAGGGGGGTTTTGACCTCAACGGCCATTTGTTCTGCAACAACCCACCCAAATTCTAGAATAGGCGCACAGAATAAAATTCTCTTGCCGTATTTTATAAATCCGTCATCAGATGACTGGAAATAATGGTGGGAAACCGTTTCAGACAGTTTTTTATGATAATCCCAAGGCTTGTCATTTAAACTTAAATCTGTTAAACACTCGACTTGTGGCGTGTCGTTTGTTATAATAGCCAAGTCAGCCGAGGGGGAAGGCCCCTTGTGCTTAATCATTAAAAAGCCCCTATTCATTTGGTTGTGTAGTAACTCAAAATATAGGGGTTTTTTATTGGGATGTCAAATCGCGGTCTAAGCCTTGCCCAGCATGGGCTAGAGGCACTTTAGCAACTCCAGAGATATCCTTTAATACCGCTACAGGTTGGGTATTTAACGGTAATGGAGAGGCAACCTTGATTTCCTCTACACCTAATGTTACTGGCTCGGTGTCTACTCCTGTTAGTTGTCCTACTCGGTGAGACAGCACTTGACATCATGTGCAGCATTTAATCATCAGCATTTATTTAACTAGTAATGAAGTTTTATCAAGAAAATAAGATGTAACAAAATACACTAATTTCTGAGACTTGAATCATGCTTTACTTGTTAGTAGCGACACATGATTTAGATTTGAGAAACAGGAGAATAAAATGTTAGAGAGAACTGGTATTTGGTACAAGTTATTAGGAATTGCCATTGGTGGAACTTATGCATTTTCTATTAATTGTGCGATCGCTCAAATCACGCCAGATAAAACTCTAACAAATAATTCGAGTGTTAGCCAAACAGCAAATATCATCAACATCACTGGGGGAACACAAGCAGGACGCAATTTATTCCATAGTTTTCAGTCCTTTTCTGTTCCTACTCGTGCAACAGCTTTTTTTAACAACGGATTGGATATAAATAATATTATTAGCAGGGTAACAGGCGGCTCTATTTCTAATATTGATGGGTTAATCCAAACCAGAGGAACAGCCAACTTATTTCTAATTAATCCTACCGGAATTGTTTTTGGAAGAAATGCCAGCCTAAACGTTGGCGGGTCGTTTATTGCCAGTACTGCCAGCAGTTTAAAATTTGCAGATGGCTTTGTCTTTAGTGCGACGGCTCCACTTTCAACAGCACCATTGCTGACTATCAGCTTACCCACTGGCTTACAATTCGGCTCATCGCCAGGAGAAATTCTTTTGCAGGGTTCTGGTGCTGTGCGAAACCCTGATTTTCAGGCTCTGTTATTAAATAAAGATGCAGGACTGAGAGTACAACCTGACAAAACTTTGGCACTAGTCGGAGGACAAGTGACACTAGATGGTGGTGTTTTAAACACAGACGGAGGACGTATAGAACTAGGTAGTGTTGCTGGAAATGGATTGGTTAGTCTTACACCTATAAATAAAGGTTTTTCCTTGGGCTACACCGGAGTGCAAAGCTTCGGCAATATAAATCTTTCACAACAAGCAGCTGTTAATACTAGTGGGGGCGATATCCAGGTTTGGGGGAAAAATCTCAGTCTTACCAATGGTTCCCAAATAGAGACAATTACTTTAGGTTCACAACCAGGAGGTTCTCTAGTTGTTAATGCTCAAGAATCGGTGCAAGTGACTGGGGTTAACAGTAATCCTATGTTTCCAAGCGCGTTGCGTGCGGAAACTGCTCCTAATACACAAGGACCAGGTGGAAATGTGACCATTAATACTGGTAAATTTCTGGTTCAAGATGGAGGATTTATCAGTGCAAGTACTTACGGTGCTGGAAAAAGCGGGGATTTAATCATCAATGCTTCTGACTCTGTACAGGTTACTGGTACTACAGGAAACTTTGGGAGTGCGTTGCTTGTTCAACAAAATCAGGCAAATGCTAAAGGATCTGCGGGGAACTTGAAGATTAATACTCATCAGTTACTTTTAGCAGATGGGGCATTTATTGGTACAGGCACTTTAGGTATTGCAAACGGGGGTTTTTTGACCATTAATGCTGACTCCGTAGACATTATTAATGGAATTAATCCGAACAAGACAACTGGCATATCTAGTCAAGCGGAGGAAGGTTCCAGGGGAAATGCAGGTAATCTAACTATTAACACTCATGACTTACGCATCAAGGATGGTGCTTTTGTTACTAGTAGTACCAAAAGTGTTGGCAATGCAGGGAATTTAACTATTAATGCCACTGGCTCTGTGCAACTTATTGGTACAAACCCTAACGGTACTATTAGCACTTTATTAGCTCAATCTCAGGATAAAGCTACAGGAGCGCCAGGTAATTTAACAATTAATACCAACCAGCTGCTTGTTCAGGATGGAGCTTTTGTTGGTGCAGGCATTTCTAGTCTAAGTCCTACTAAATCAAAATCTGCAGGAAATTTGACGATCAATGCCAGTGATTTTGTCCATGTGATAGGTACATCACCGAATGGTAGTAACTCGAGTGGTTTATCTACTCAGGCTGAGGCTGGCGCAACAGGAGCATCTGGTAACCTGACTATTAATACTCACGAGCTACTTGTTCGAGATGGTGCATTCGTCAGCGCTAGTACTAAGGGTTCAGGTAATGGGGGCAATTTGAATATCAAAGCTGACTCTGTACAAGTTATTGGTACATTCGCTAAAGGAAAAGGTAGCAGCTTACTGGTTCAAGCAGAACCCGGCTCATCAGGAAATGCAGGAGATCTCACAATTAACACTGGTGAGTTACTAGTTCAGGGTGGAGCATTTGTTGGTACTGGTACTTTTGGTAAAGGAAACGGGGGAAATTTGACTGTCAGTGGAAATTTAACTGCCAAAGCTGACTCTGTGAAAATTATTGGTACTTTTGCTGATACTAATTCCAGTGGCTTATCCACTCAGGCTGAGCAAGGCTCATTAGGAAATGCAGGAAACCTAATAATTAACACCCGTGAGTTACTTGTTCAGGGTGGGGGATTTGTCAGTTCTGGTACTAAAAGTTCAGGAAACGGAGGCGATTTAAATATCAAAGCTGATTCTGTAAAAATTATTGGTACATCTCCTAATAGAACAACTACGAGCAGCATTTTAACTGAAGCGCAAGCAGGCTCATCAGGAAACGCAGGAAACCTAATAATTGATACTCGCGATTTAGTCGTTCGTGGTAATCCGACAATTAAAACCACTGAGAGCCGTGGAGTTGTTGGAATACTTGTGCGAAGTCTCGGAACAGGAAATGCAGGCAATTTAACTATCAATGCTCGCTCTATCTTATTGGATAGCAACGCTGCATTAACTGGTGATACGAATAAGGAAAAAGCAACTATTACCTTGCATTCCAGAGATTATTTAATCTTAACTCGCGGTGGTAGCATCACCACCGACGCTAGAGGTAGCAATGTGATTGGTGGTAACACCAATATTAACACTGATACACTTGCCGCCGTAAATAGTGTTATCAGTGCTAGTAGTCGGGACTCTCGTGGAGGGCAAGTTACTATAAATGCTCAAAGCATTTTTCGCTCAAATGATACTGAGATAACTGCCACTGGAGCAAGCCCTCAGTTAAATGGAACTGTACAAATCAATACCCTTAATATTGACCCCAGTCGTGGTTTGGTTATTCTGCCCACAATTAGCGAGGTTACCCCAAAGCTAATTTCCTCTCGCTGTCAAGCTTTCAACGAAGCGCAAGGAGGTAGTCAATTTATCCTCACGGGACGAGGTGGCTTACCAACCAGCCCTTATGAACCTTTGACAAGTGATGCTATTTGGACAGATAGTCGCATACCTGCTACCACAATCCGGCAATATTTACCCAAAAAAGTTCGTGTTAGACCAATCATCAAACGCAAACCTATAACCATTAACCCTGCTACAGGTTGGGTATTTAATGGTAATGGAGAGGTAACGCTGATTTCCTCTACACGTAATGTTACTGGCTCGGCGTCTACCCCTGCTAGTTGTCCTCGTCCCTGAGACATCATTTAATCAGCATCTATTTAACTAGGAATGAAGTTTTATCAAGAAAAAAAAAGATGTAACAATATACACTATCTTCTGAAACTTGAATAATGCTTTACTCGTTAGTAGCAACGCATGATTGAGCTTTCAGTAACAGGAGAATAAAATGTTAGGGAGAACTGCTATTTGGTGCAGGTTATTGGGATTTGCTATTGGAACTTACGCATTTTCTATTAATTGCGCGATCGCTCAAATCACCCCGGATAGAACTCTAACAAATAATTCGAGTGTTAGCCGAACAGGAAATATTTTCAACATCACTGGGGGAACACAAGCAGGACGCAATTTATTCCATAGTTTTCAGTCCTTTTCTGTTCCTGGTGGTGCAACAGCTTCGTTTAATAATGGACTGGATATAAGTAACATTATCAGCAGGGTAACAGGCGGGTCTATTTCTAATATTGACGGGTTAATCAAAGCTAACGGGACAGCTAATGTGTTTTTGATTAATCCTGCGGGAATTGTTTTTGGACAGAATGCCAGGCTAAATATTGGTGGCTCGTTTATTGCTAGCACTGCCAGCAGTTTAAAATTTGCAGACGGCTTTGTGTTTAGTGCAACAATTCCGGAAACAGCAACACCATTGCTAACTATCAGTGTACCGACTGGCTTACAATTTGGTTCGTTGCCAGGAGAAATTGTTGTACAAGGTTCTGGTGCGATTAGAGATAATACTCAATTCAACGTTCCACTTTTAAATCGAAACGAAGGTTTGGGAGTTCCAACTCAAACTTTGGCGTTAGTCGGAGGTAAAATCAAGATAGAAGGTGGCATTTTAACAACAGAAACTGGACGAATAGAATTGGGAAGTGTTTCTGGAAATGGACTCGTTAGCCTGGCGACTCTAGACAAAGGGTTCTCGTTGAACTATGCTGCTGGGACAAACTTCGATGATATTCAATTATCTAAACAAGCAGCTATTGATGCATTAGCAAATGGCGGTGGTGATATACAACTGACTGGAAGGCGTATTACTTTAACACAAGGTTCTGAAGTCAAAGTCACTACCAACGGAGCAAAAGCAGGAGGTAGTTTAGTTGTTAATGCGTCTGATTCGATATTACTTGAAGGTAAATCAAGTGATTCCAAGTTTGGTAGTGGCTTTGCTAATGAGAGCGATCGCACTGCTACAGGAATAGGAGGACTTTTGACAATTAATGCGCGCGCCCTATTTCTCGAAAATGGAGGATTTACCGATACTGGCTCTTTTGGTTCAGGAAACAGTGGCGACTTGATCATCAATTCTGATTCTGTGCAAGTGAGTGATGGCGGTTCCTTGGCAGTCTTTAACTACAGATCAACAGGGGTTGGAGGAAATCTCAAAATTAACACAAACCAACTAGTTATCAAGGACGGAGGATTTGTTGGTACTAGCACTTTTTCAAAAGGTTCATCTGGTGATTTAACTATTAATGCCGTTGATTTCGTGCATATTCTTGGCTCCTCACCTAACGGTCGGAATGTGAGTGGCTTGTCTACCCAAGCTGAGTCAGATTCTACAGGAAACGCAGGAAACTTAACAATCAAGACTCGTGAACTGCTGGTTCAAGGTGGTGCATTTGTAAACGCTGGCACTAAAAGTTCAGGAAATGCGGGAAATTTGAACATAAATGCTGACTCTGTAGAAGTTATTGGTACACTTCCCAATAATATTGGTAGTGCATTGGGAACTCAAGCCCAGCCAGGTGCAACGGGTTCAGGCGGAAACTTGACAATTAATACTCGCGAGCTACTTATTAAAGACGGAGGATTTGTTGGTACTGATACCTATAGCCCAAAAAGGGCAGGAGATTTGACCGTTAATGCTACTGGTTCTATACAAGTTATTGGTACATCCACTAATGGCAGCGGTAGTGCGTTGTCCACTCAATCTGAATCAACAGGGTTATCAGGGAATCTAACAATCAACACTCGTCAATTGCTTGTTAGAGATGGCGCACAGGTGAATGCTGGGCTTTTTGATTCTGGTCGATCAACCGGAGGGACTCTGACAGTTAATGCTACTGACTCCATAACAGTTATTGGTAAATCTCTTGCTGGTAAAAAACAAAGCAGTAGTTTGTCGTCTATTGTCGAAACGACTGCGACAGGATTGGCAGGAGACGTAAACATTTTTACACGGAATTTAATTTTACGAGATGAGGGTAAACTTTCTGTAGAAAACAGGGGTTCTGGCGCTGCTGGGAAACTTCAAGTCCAAGCTGGTTCAATCTATCTAGACAATGGTGCAGTTATTCAAGGTACAAGTTCTTCAGGAACTGGAGGTGACATTAGCCTGCAAGTATCTGACTTGTTATTGATGCGTCGCGGAAGCCAAATATCTACATCTGCAGGGACACTACAGCAAGGTGGCGGTAATGGTGGCAGTATTACTATTAGTTCACCCAACGGCTTTGTGATAGCTGCTAAGGGAGAAAAAAATCGAATTACAGCCAATGCTTTCGATGGCTCTGGAGGTGTTATAAAAATCAATACCCTCGGTATTTATAACTTTAATCGACCTAACTTGGAAGAGATAGAGAAATTATTAGGAACTAAGGATTCAACAAAATTAGACCCCCAACAGTTAACAACAAACGATATCACCGCATTCTCCCAAACAAGTCCTACTTTAAGCGGTACGGTAAAAATCAATACCCCTGATATTGACCCTAGTCGTGGTTTGGTTGTGCTGTCCACAATTAGTGAGGTAGCCCCAAAACTAATTTCCTCGAGCTGTGCAGCTTTTGATGAAGCAGAAGGAGGGAGTCAATTTATCTGGACCGGACGTGGGGGCTTACCCTCCAGCCCTTTTGGACCCCTGACAAGTGATGCTATTTGGAGAGATACTCGTATACCTGCTACCACAACACCACAGGATCTACCCAATAAAGTTCCTGTTAGACAAGCCATCAAAGCCAAACCTATAGTCATCATACCTGCTACTGGTTGGGTATTCAATGGCAAGGGGGAAGTGACCTTGATTTCCTCTATACCTAACGCTACAGGTTCGGGGTCTACCCCTCCTAGTTGTCCTACGAGATAAAGGCACGTGTATAGACTGACACTAAAGCTACTCAGCTTTGACGTTTTTCTTTGGGCGATCGCACCTGCAAAATGTAGGATTGATAGGTGAACCCACACGAGAATTTAGGAGTTTGGAGATGTGCAACCAGATTTAATGGGTTTGGAAATTACCAAGGGAGAATTAAGACGCTTAATTGGATTCAAACCAGAGCAAGTCTTTCGCTCTTCTATGATGGCACGGGAGGAGCAAATAGCATTTTTGCGCAACCAAATGGTTTTTTCCCTAGTGCTGACACTAATTATTGTTGGGGTTATTTACGTATTTATTGTAGTGCCAACAATAGGTTCCTCAATTATATTAGGAGCTATCTTGCTAATTATAGTGCTTAGTGTTGTAGTAGCTGGGCGTTGGTTATGGTGGCGTTTAACCTCTCCAAAAATACTGTCAATGCTTTTAGATGAAGTTGATAAGTATCATGCAGTAATAAAAGCAACAGATATTAACGATCAACGCGCAACAGACGAAAATGATGAAAGTATTATAAATGACAGACAGAAAGTCATTGCTGCTTTACAATTAGTCAGGGAAGATTTAGTTCAAGCTTTGAAAACAGAGCGGCTTTTGCGAGATAATAGGAAATTGCTTGCGAATAACCAACAAGATTTATTTGCCAGTAACGTAGAAACATTGGGCGCAATGTCTCTACAGCCCAGTAGTCAAACAACCGAATATGCTCAAATTGAAAATCAATTATTGCAAATAGCTGTTAATGTGCAAGCACAGATAAGAAAATTGCGGAAAGTTTAACCGTATATTTAAAAATGACCAATAAACCAAAAATAATTGTTTTAGATGATGATCCTACAGGTTCTCAAACTGTCCACAGTTGCTTACTACTGATGCGCTGGGATGTTGACACTCTGGGCTTGGGATTACAGGATGACTCACCAATTTTCTTTGTGTTGACAAACACAAGATCTCTTCCACCAGAGTCAGCAGCATCCGTCACTAGAGAAGTTTGCCGTAACTTGAAGCTGGCGTTAACAAACCAATCTGGGGAAAAGAATAAAGAAATACTATCTCCATCCCTTAATGAGGGGTTTGTCATTGTCAGTCGTTCTGATTCGACATTACGAGGACATTACCCTATTGAAACCGATGTGATTGCTGAAGAACTTGGTCCATTTGATGCCCATTTTCTTGTCCCAGCTTTTTTTGAAGGCGGACGTATCACGCGCGATAGTGTACATTATTTAATCGTCAACGGTGTGCCTACCCCAGTACATGAAACTGAATTTGCCCATGATTCAGTCTTTGGCTATCATCATAGTTACTTGCCGAAATATGTAGAAGAAAAGACCCAAGGACGTATTAAAGCGGAGTCTGTGGAAAGATTTTTGCTTGCCGATATTCGTGCTGGTAGTTTTGAACGTTTGATGCAAGAGAGTGGTAATACGTGCGCTGTCGTAGATGGTGAAACACAAGCGGATCTGGATCGGTTCGCTCAAGACATACAAACAGCAACATCTCGGGGGAAACGCTTTCTGTTTCGTAGTGCTGCCAGTATCTTAACAGCTTTGGCAGCATTACCTCCGCAACCGATCGCCGCAGAACACATGGCTCAGTATGTGCGAGGTGGTAAACCCGGTGTGGTCATTGTGGGCTCTCATGTTAAAAAGACAACTCAGCAGCTAGAGGTACTTTTACAAACAGAAGGTACGCAAGGAATTGAAGTCGATGTAGCACGGTTGCTTGATGATCCAGACAATCAATTTACTCAACTGCTAGCTGAAGTAACAGAAAGTGTATATGCCACATTCCAGGCGGGATATACACCAGTAGTTTATACTAGTCGCCAAGAACTTTCTTTTGAGGATACCAAGACAAGGTTGCTTTTTGGGACAAAGGTTTCAGCGTTATTAATGGATATTGTGCGAGCTTTACCTTCTGATATAGGATTTTTAATCAGCAAAGGAGGTATTACCTCAAACGATGTGTTGAGTACTGGTCTAGCTTTGACTTCAGCACGGTTGCTTGGTCAAATATTAGCTGGTTGCTCGATGGTTATAACGCCAACAGACCATCCACAGTATCCTAGTTTACCAGTGGTGCTTTTTCCGGGAAATGTTGGTGATGCTGATGCTTTGGCAACTATTTACAAACGATTGAGTCAAGAGGATAGGTGATTGGGGCATGGGGCATTGGGCATTGGGCATTGGGCATTGGGGACTGAGAAATGCGGGTGAGGACTAAGGACTGAGGACTGAGGACTGGGAAAACATTCTAAAATATCTGCGGGGCTAAAACCGGATTCCATAATTTTTACAAACCAATGCCCCATGCCCCATGCCCCATGCCCCATGCCCCAATCCCCAATATCCTAAAATCTTGTCCTTGCCAAACCCAACTCATCTATCATTAAGTAATTACGCGGTTCCCATACTTAGTTAATGCTGCATGACTTCTGATTCTACCATCTCTGATATAGAGTCAAACGAGAACCTGTCTGATATCTCTACTGTTTCTGATGTAGAAGAAACTTCTACACATACTGACGTAGAGTCAGATCCTATACTTCCTGATGCAGAAATAGATTCTGTCATCAGTTATTTAAAGTCAGATGCTGCTCAATCAGATATAGAATTTTTTGATTCACCGCTACCAGAAAATACGGTGAATAACAATATCCAAGTTCAGTTTAAAACAGAAGGAGAAAAACTGTTATTAATTTTACCAACAGAATTGCAAGTGCCACCATCAGACAACAATTGGTCAGAGATTTGGCAACAGGTGAAATTGCGGCTGTTAGGTCGCGATCGCTTCTTCTCCCCAAACACAAGCGTGCATCTTATAGCACAAAATCGCTTGCTAGATGGTAGACAACTACAAGAACTTGCCGAAACCTTAAGCGAAGCTCAAATGCAGCTAAGATCAGTTTCTACCAGTCGCCGTCAAACTGCGATTGCTGCTGTTAGTTCAGGCTATTCTGTAGAACAACTACAGCCAGAAACTTCGCTCTCCTCTGAAGCAAAAGCTACCAAACCCCTAGCAGAAGCTCTCTATCTTGAAATGACAGTGCGTTCGGGTGTAGAATTTCGCCATCCAGGGCCTGTAATTATCTTGGGAGATTTAAATCCAGGTGGTATCGTAGTTGCAGATGGAGATATTTTAGTTTGGGGACGACTACGTGGAATTGCCCATGCAGGCGCTAGTGGCAATCGCGAAAGTATAATCATGGCTTTGCAAATGGAACCAACCCAATTGCGGATCGCAGATGCTGTCGCCAGAGCTCCGGAAAAATCGCCGATGCAGTATTATCCTGAAGTGGCTCACATTACGCCACAGGGAATTCGTATCACTAGGGCTATTGATTTTTCCAGAATTCAATTCAGTAAGATCAATCAAGAACTGTAAATCTTTATTGTTCTATATTTTCTATTAATCCCTAATCGAGCGCGTTTCTATCATGACTCGCATTATTGTCATTACCTCCGGTAAAGGAGGAGTGGGTAAAACCACAGTTACAGCCAACCTGGGCATGGCTTTAGCCAAAATGGGGCGTCAAGTTGCTTTAGTTGATGCGGATTTTGGGCTGAGAAATTTAGATCTGCTGCTAGGGCTAGAAAACCGCATCGTTTACACTGCTGTTGAAGTCTTGGCTAGGGAGTGTCGCCTAGAACAAGCTTTAGTCAAAGATAAGCGTCAGCCCAACCTAGTACTATTACCTGCAGCCCAAAACCGTACTAAAGATGCGGTCAATCCAGACCAGATGAAGTTATTGGTAAATGCACTAGCACAAAAGTATCAATACGTTTTGGTTGATAGTCCAGCAGGAATAGAAATGGGTTTCAAAAACGCCACTGCTCCTGCCAAAGAAGCTTTAATAGTTACCACACCAGAAATCGCCTCAGTACGAGACGCTGACCGTGTTGTTGGGTTATTAGAAGCACAAGGAATCAAGAATATTCATTTAATAATTAACCGTATTAGACCTGCAATGGTACGGGTAAATGATATGATGTCTGTGCCAGATGTTCAGGAACTTCTAGCAATTCCATTGATAGGAGTTATTCCTGACGATGAGCGCGTTATTGTCTCTACCAATCGGGGCGAACCCTTAGTATTAGCAGAGAACCCCTCTCTTGCTTCTACAGCTTTTGAGAATATTGCTCGTAGATTGGAAGGAGAAACAGTCGAATTTCTTGAAATCGACTCCCAGAATAGTGACAGCATCTTTTCCCGCCTCCGCAAGCTGTTGTGGACAAAGATTATTTAACTCCTCATCTCGTCTGGAGCATACCTAGGTGCAATGATTCTCGAACTTCTAGAACGACTTTTTTTTCGCAGTTCTGAAAACAGTCGTAACCACGTTAAACGTCGCCTGAAATTAGTTATTGCCCACGATCGCGCTGATCTAAGCCCTCAAATTTTAGAAAAAATGCGGCAAGAAATCTTACAAGTTGTCTGTCGCTATGTAGAAATTGAAAATGAGGGTTTAGAATTTTCCCTAGAAAGCAATCAACGTACCACCGCCTTGATTGCCAATTTACCTATTCGTCGAGTTAAAGAATCTGAGTCTGAGGTAAATGTTAGCGAAAAATCAGAATAGCTCATATCAGTGAACAGTAAACAGTTATCAGTGATCAAGCTATATGGTGCAGTGTTAAAACATAACTGCTACTGGTACTGGTAACTGCTAACTGATAACTGATAACTGTTTAACGATAAGCTACTGATGGCTCCGCCCAAAGTTCTCTAGCTTTTTGACCAAAAGTGATCGGTTGATCTGCTTCATTCCCCGTAATACTTGTACCATCACTAGCAACTGTTACTAAAGACCAATTCTCTTCTCCCATTTCACCAGCGCGGAATAATGCATGGTCAGGATGAGTTGTACTCCAGCCTAACAAAACTGCTATTTTTTCCTGATCATTTTTTCCTGGGGAGGGAGCAACAGTACTGGTGTGGTTTTTTTGGCGATCCCAAATCACTGCGTGATCTGTAAGATCCGAGGTATTCATTACTCCTTCAAACTTACGTGCTAAGAAGCAAGCACCATTCTTCGACCAGCTTACAGGAACTAGTACACCAATAGCCCCTGCTCTATCTCTATCTGGAGAAGATTTCCTACTCTTTAATAAAGGATCGCTCATAGCAGAAGTTGTGTTAATAACTTGCAACTTCCTAGTTTGCCTATCTTCTACAAATAAAACGCTTGTGACCCGGCTATTGTACATTTCTGGTTCGACTTCTAGCTGGACTCGGCTGTAAATAGCATATCTACCATCCGGCGAAACCACTGGCAAACTACGATAATACCGCGTACCACGACCGTTACGGGAACTAATAGCTTCCTGAGTCGCCTGTATCCATTGCCAAGGAATAGGATAAGAACTTCCTAAAGGATCTTGTTGGGAAGCTTGCTCCTGATTAGATTGGTTAACAGCAACCGATCTGGTGGAATTTGGAGAAGAGTCCTCTGGTAAAGGAGAGACTTTAGATGTTCTTAATGATTCGGCGGTCAGCACCTCTTGTTTTGATAAAGCAGTAGTTTCTGTAGTTACTGAACGAGTCGGGATTTGAGCAGTTTTTAATCTTTGCACTAAATCATGTTGACTAGCAGATAACGTTTTTGATTCAGAAACAGCTTCCTTTGTTAGTGGTGCTAGTTCAACTGCTGCTAAGGGATCATCGTTAGTTGTTTTATTAGAAAGAGTTTCATTTTGTTCTGTCCAAAAAAGCTCCCATTCATCTTGTAATAGTTGTTGCTGTTGAGCAGCATCGCGACTAATAGTTCTCTCATTCACTCTAGGGAAAATGCTTTCTGTCTCGACTGCCGCATTTGATACCAGCGATACTTTATTTGATTCAGGTTCATCTATAGCAGCCGTTTCTGTTGATACAGTTCTCAGTTCTGCTGTACTAGAAGCAATTTTAGTTACTTCTTGTGATTGTATCGCTGAGGTAGAGCTGCCTGATGTAGCCACTAGGGGTGCAATTATGATGATAACAACAATATAGTTGAGGTATGGTTTTACGCGGAACCATCCCGATATAAAAAGGTGTTTAAGCATTTGTTGGCTCTCTAGAGGGTGGTGGCTGTGCGAGGAATAATGCCTATACAACAATGGAGGAGGCTATGATTATTTATGTATAACAGAGAACTAATTTTTTTCTAGAAATAATTAACAATTTCCCATAACTCCAAAACAATTCCGTGTTATATGTAATTTATTTATCACCATACTGTCCTTCAAAAATCACCGAAAAAACACTTAGCTGAGCAAAAATTTATTTACTATGGTACAGCTATATCACTAATAGGTAAGCCGAGAAAATGATGATTTTAACTACTAAAATATGGTTGAAAACCGAAAAAACGTCAGTAAATCAACCAACTCCTGCAAGAAAACTTGTGGGCGTCTACGAACGAGAATGAAAAGCTTATAATGTCAGCTTTTTTTATTTTTAAGTTGGGAGGGCTTTATTTACAAAGGTATTGGTGGGTCAGTCACCAAATGTGGATACAGGAGAGAGCAATGCAATCCCGCAAAAATTATTGAAAAAACCTGAAATATTTCTTTCCCTGGTCTCGCGCTGTGTTAGATATTCAGGTGAAAATGATTTCTGTTTTTGCACACCTTATATCTCGCCACAGATAATCTATATAAACTAGATTAAGTATTATTGCCAATGTACTAGCACAGATCTGCGTAAATGAAGCAACGATTTCAAAGAGACAAAAGGGCTGATTTATGACACTTTTGACTTTTGAACGCCAGGTGCAACAAGAGCGGCACGCCGCCCAACGCACTGGCTCATGAGTGACTTTCGCGCAGCGGTGCTAGGCTTGGTAGAAGTAGATGCAGATTTTTTAGCCAATTTAACTATCAATACATTATATCTCCACGAAGCCCTTTTGTCTTCCATCAAAACAAAATTGTTTTGCCAGGAGCAAACAACGAAATCCATCTGTGTGTGTAAAAATACACTAATCACTACACTCCATTTTTGTAAATTACCACCCAATTTTTTAGATGAAAGTAGTATTTTTTGGCACTCCTGAGTTTGCTGTACCGACATTAGAAAAATTGATCAATCACTCAGAAATCGAGGTATTAGCAGTTGTTACTCAGCCAGATAAGCGCCGGGAGCGTGGAAATCAACTTACACCTTCACCGGTAAAATTGCTTGCCCAATCTTTTAACATCCCTGTATGGCAACCAGCAAGGGTAAAAAAAGATGCAGAAACTTTAAATCAACTAAAACAAATAGGGGCAGATGTTTTTGTAGTGGTTGCTTATGGGCAAATTCTGTCTCAAGAAATTTTGGATATGCCTAAACTGGGTTGTGTTAACGTACATGGCTCAATATTACCGAAGTATCGCGGTGCAGCCCCTATTCAGTGGTGTTTGTATAATGGGGAAACCCAAACTGGTATTACCACAATGTTAATGGATGCTGGGATGGATACCGGTGCAATGTTGCTAGTAGCTACCACACCTATAGGATTGTTGGATAATGCTGACGATCTGGCGCAAAAGCTGGCTCATGTCGGTGGAGATTTATTAATAGAAACTTTGTTAAAGCTCGAACGTCACGAGATTGAACCAATTCCCCAAGATAATTCTGAAGCTACTTATGCTCCTTTAATTAAAAAGGAAGATTATTGGTTGGATTGGTCAAAGAGCGCTCTTGCATTACATAATCAAATCAGAGGGTTTTACCCTAACTGTAATGCCACCTTTCGCAACCAATCGCTGAAAATTACTGCTACTGCTCCCCTTGGCACTGCTTTTGCCCTGGATCTCACGCCAGAGTTAAGGGCGTTGGTCGATAAATTGCCCGATCTGTCGAGGGAATCGTGTAAACCAGGAGAAGTGGTAAGCATTGCCAAGGGAATGGGAGCGATCGCACAAACTGGGGAAGGTTTATTGCTGTTGCGAGAAGTTCAGCTGGCTGGTAAACGTCCCCAGTCGGGATGGGATTTTGTGAATGGTGCGCGATTAGCAGTTGGGGAAGTTTTCAACAACGGTGGTGTTTAGAAATGTTAAGAAATGTTGCTCTACAATGCTTGTTCATAAAGACGGCAATTCATACATGGTCCGTCTGGGTTAACTGCACAACGAATGATCTCTGAATGAGCATTGTAACGGCAGTTTGCATCTCCAATAACCCAGCGTCCTTGGAAAAGGCTTCTTTCGCTTGGTTGTTTAGCGGACTGTACATAAAGAGCGATCTTTTGCAAACAGTAGCGTCCTGCTTTCAACTGATAGCGGTGACGGCGTTCTAAAACCGCATACGTTTTGCCTTCAAGATCAAGATAGTTTCCCGGCTGTGGGGTCCAATCGAGACGTATGCTACCAAGGGATTGACGTGGATGCGTTAGAATCACCTCGGTAGATAAAGAATTTGGCTCCATAAGCTTTTGTAATTAGGTTTACATTACTAGGATGGTAACGCACCTGCTTACGAGCAAAACCAGGCGATGGGGGTTAGGGAACAAATTCCCCGGTTTAACTTCATAAAGACTTAAACTTTCCCGTCGGTTATTACATTCTTTAAAGTTCTGTAGCCTTTTGATTACGGACGCTAAGCCACTGCGGTAAACTATGCCTTGATTATGATTCTTTCACACCAAAAGAACAACTTGGAAAGGAGCTTTTTTAATGTCTCATACCGTAAAAATCTACGATACCTGCATAGGCTGCACCCAATGCGTTCGCGCTTGTCCAACTGACGTGCTAGAAATGGTTCCTTGGGATGGTTGTAAGGCGCAGCAAATCGCTTCTTCACCCCGCACAGAAGACTGTGTTGGTTGTAAGCGCTGTGAAACAGCTTGTCCTACAGACTTTTTAAGCATAAGGGTTTACTTAGGAGCTGAAACCACCCGTAGTATGGGTCTAGCTTACTAAGAAATTAAGTCAGGAGTCAGGAGTCAGAAGTCAGAAGTCAGAATTACTCTTTCATTCTGACTCCCGGCTCCTGAATCCTGAATTCTTTTGTAAGAATTGATACTAACTTAATAACTGAGCAATAATCTCTTCTTTTTTTCTTTGCTAAAAAGCTCTCTTTGTGCTAACAACAATACAGAGAGGAACCTGACAATGGAGTGGTGTGAGTCATGTGTGGGATCGTCGGCTATATTGGCACCCAAGCAGCAACCGAGATTTTGCTATCTGGGCTAGAAAAGTTGGAGTATCGAGGCTACGATTCTGCCGGAATCGCCACGATATGGGAAGGAGAAATTAATTGTATTCGGGCAAAGGGTAAACTATACAATTTACGTTCTAAGTTAGAACAAGTCGAAATTCCCGCACCAATTGGTATTGGTCACACACGCTGGGCAACTCATGGTAAACCAGAGGAATACAACGCCCACCCCCATACAGATACCTCAATGCGTGTGGCGGTGGTGCAAAATGGCATTGTTGAAAACTACCGTGAGTTACGCGAGCAACTCAAAGCCAAAGGAATTCAATTTCGTTCTGATACTGATACCGAAGTCATCCCTCACCTCATTGCTGAATTCTTAAAAGACTCACCCTCTTCCGACTTACTTGACGCAGTTCTCCACACTGTTAACAAACTAGAGGGGGCGTTTGCCCTTGCAGTGATTTCTGCTGACCATCCCGACGAGTTAATTGCTGTTCGTCAACAAGCGCCTTTGGTTGTTGGTTTTGGACAAGGCGAGTTTTTCTGCGCCTCCGATACCCCAGCCATTATTACCTATACACCGGCCATGCTAGCTTTGGAAAATGGGGAAATAGCACGGCTTACACCTTTGGGTGTTGAGGTTTACAGCTTTGCTGGTAAAAGGTTGAAAAAACACCCCCGCGTGTTCAGCTTGAATCCAACAATGGTGGAAAAGCAAGGATTCAAGCACTTCATGCTCAAAGAAATTTATGAGCAACCAGGAGTTGTAAGAGCTTGTTTAGAAGCTTACTTTAAAAATGATGGTAATGTAGCTGATTCTCCCATTACTCTGGGGTTACCTACAGAATTTTATAATGATTTAGAGCAAATTCAGATCGTCGCTTGTGGTACTAGCTGGCACGCGGCATTAGTTGGAAAATATTTACTAGAACAGTTAGTAGGAATTCCCACTCAGGTGCAGTATGCTTCTGAGTTTCGCTACGCACCATCACCTTTAACACCGAATACACTTACTATTGGTGTGACGCAATCGGGTGAAACGGCTGATACTTTGGCAGCTTTAGCGATGGAAAAAGAACGTCGTAGCGAGAAAGAGCCGAAGTATCAAGCGCGGTTGATAGGGATTACCAATCGCCCTGAAAGTAGTTTAGGTCGTATGGTGTCTCATTATATTAATATTCTGGCGGGAATTGAAATTGGTGTGGCGGCAACGAAGACTTTTGTTGCTCAACTGATGGCTTTTTACGCTTTGGCATTGGATTTGGCTTATCGTAAGCAGACTGTTCCTACAACTAAATTACAAGAAATTATTGATGGGTTGTGGCAGATTCCTGGAGAAATTGAGGCGACTTTGGAAAGTCAGGAGCGTTATATTGAACATTTAGTTCATGACTTTGAAGAAACCAAAGATTTCATTTTCTTGGGGAGAGGTATTAACTTCCCCATCGCTTTAGAGGGAGCATTGAAATTAAAGGAAATTAGTTACGTTCATGCTGAAGGCTATCCAGCCGGTGAGATGAAGCATGGTCCTATCGCTTTATTAGATGCTAAAGTACCAGTAGTGGCGATCGCAACACCTGGTAGTGTCTACGAAAAAGTAATTTCTAACGCCCAAGAAGCTAAAGCCCGTGACTCTCGTTTAATTGGTGTAACTCCCCACAACGAAGGAGAAGCAGCAGAAATATTTGACGATATTATCCCTGTTTCATCTGTAGATGAGTTACTCTCACCCATACTCACAGTGATTCCGTTGCAATTATTGGCTTATCATATTGCAGCACGTCGCGGTCTGGATGTCGACCAGCCAAGAAACCTTGCAAAATCAGTAACTGTGGAGTAGGACGTAGCCTCTTAAGCTTTACCCTGTGGAAAAATAATAAAGTTATATAATTTCTCCTATGGGTGAGTAATAAGTTCACCTGTAGGAGATTCTGTTTATGGTTAGAACCAGAAAAGAACAGAAAAAGAAATTCCTATTCTCCTAGTAAAGAATGTTGAATGGATTCATTCTAGTTATAAGTTAGAAGCAACCGCAGACATAAATATTGATGAATTGCTTGAGATAGCAGATATTTTAAAATCAAAGCTACAAGAGACTATCGGCTTCATAGCAAGCTTGACATAGAGCAATTTACTGAAATTGTAATCAAAATAATTCTATACCACAACAATGAACATTACCAAAATAACTATCAAAGAGATGAGGCAATGATAGCTAATGATGTTCTCCCAATATCTAGAGAATTATGGCAGTGGGGAATTGCTAATCGTTCGGGTCCTCAAGTAACTGACTTAGAAATTTATGCCCAGCGTTGCCAGCTTCTCGGCAGCTTAGGTTACCAAAATTACCATAAGTTCTCGAAAAAGTAAAGGAATCTGTGCGATCACTGCTGAATACAGACAAACCAGTTAGAATCACCATTAGCAGGATAGGAAAAACTATAGGTTTGTTGGCACTACTGGAAAAGCATCTTGAGCGGATGCCATTAACAAAAGTTTATTTGAAATCAGTGACGGAAACTATAGAAGAGTTTCAGATCCGCCGAAGTAAGTGGGCAATCAAGCAGCTTGATGATTGTGGAGAAGAGATTGTCTGTTGGAAAGTAATGAAAGTTGCTGGATTCCGTGAAAGTTATGTAGAAAGAATCAATGCAGTGATTGAAAATGAGGAGTCAATGTTCTAAAATTGAACTAACCACTGAAGCTAGATGAGTTTAAAATATTAGGAGAATTCTAAATGAGCAATAAGAGTACGATTTTTTTTGGATACAATCAGCAGCTAATAAATAAATTAATCAAGATAATCAGAAAATATTTCGCAGAAAAAGAAAAAATAATTTTTTCTCAAAGAACTATAAAAAATCTGTTTAATGAAGATAATATAAATAATGATACAGAACGAAATATACTCATTTATGAAAGTGATGATCCGAGCGCTTTGAAATTAATAGACATAAATAATAAAAACACTGAATCAAAACTTAAAATTTTTGAAAATTATAAGAATAGCACAGAAAATAACATATTTATTTGTGTTTTGGGCAGTGACTATTTGTTAAAGGAGCAAGATGAAATATTTCTGAAGAAAATCTATACCTTATTTGAAGAAGAGGTTAGTTTAAATAATTTTTTTTGTATCATAGATACGAGTAAATTCAATGGTGATGAAGACAATGAAGACTTGAAAAGTGATGCCCAGTATTTTAAGAGGAAATTAGAATTCCTTTTTAAGAAGAATCAAAACCTGTTTGACGAGCGCAAGTACGACACAAGAGTCTTTTTTATTAACTTGAAAAGAGCAGAGGAACAGTCTCTATTAGAAGAATTAAAAGAATCAAGGTTTTTAAATTTTCTTACAGAACTTAAAAGCTTTTGGGAACCAATAAGGGAAAAAGAAAACATAACTATGTCTAAAACTATTGATTTGGGAGAAGAGCGGGAGCGTGAACAGTTACCTAGCGAATTAGCAGATGGTTCAATTACTACCGCTAAAATTGCTAATGATTCTATTACTGCAGACAAGATTAAAGATAAGACTATTACTAAAGATAAATTAGCTTTTTCTCTTGAAAGCCAAGATAGTCAATGGGAAAGCGATAAACATGGCATTTATTACCGTCAAACAGGTAAAACTGTTGGCATTAATAAGGAACCTGGCGACGAAAAGCTAGAAGTAAACGGTAATATAAAACTAGGTTTGGGTGCTAGTCTCTATGTTCCTGGAGCGCGTGAAAATCTGATGATCCTCAGAGGATCTTTTCCCGAAGGATTCGAAGCACAAAAACAAGAGCAAAAATTTATTTTTCGCGGTTCAGATTTTGATGTTGAAATGAAGAAGGCTGGCGAATATGAAATCAAATTTCATATTCCTTTTAGTGAACCTCCTACAGTATTCATCACCCAAAATCATGAGCTATCAAATAAATTGTTTAATAACCCAATAAACATTGAAGTAACAGAAGAAAACGTCATCCTTAGATTTATAGAGATTAAATTATCTGATATTTTTGGTTCAAAAAACTATCCTGGTAATTCAGATATAAGTCTGACACCTATGGCTGGTATAAGATTTGAGTTTATTGCAGTTGGAGCGAGATAATTTTTGAATTCGATATCATTTAAATTTGATTTGTGCGCTTTGAACAAAATTTTTCTAATTCATCTTTTGCAGATGCTTTATTGCCTTTATTCTGCTGAATCCAATCTTCCCATATAGTATTCTCTAAATTATTCCAAGAATCATGTTGCTTGCTTGTCTTTTCTTTTAAAGCATTCCACGTAGCAGTATCTACATTACTTGATGTGTTTATCTTATTTTGTGGATTGCCCTCACTATAAGCTTTTTGAAAATGATAAATTGCTAACTTAGTATCAAGATCAATTTTTCCTTTAGAAGTATCTTTTATATTACTTTGAAACTTTAGTTCATTGCTTGCTGCAATTAAAATTTCTTGTAAGTTGTTAACTATAGATGTAATATAATTATTTTTACTATCACTATTGTTAAACCAGAACTCTGTTTTATCTTTGTTGTGGAATATGAATATTTCTCTTCCTAATTTAACATCAGTACCTTCAGTTGGTGGATTTTGGGGTTGAGCGCCTTGTTTAAATGTAAACTTAGGGAATGCTTCCAGACAAACTGATGGCGGTTCGCTTCCTAGTCTTATCAATAAAATAAAAATTATGACGACTACCGCTGCTCCCCCTGTTAAGCCTATTAATAAATTTCTGTTAAGCTTTGGTTTTTGTGGAATTATGGGAGTGGGAATTTGTGATATGTGTTCCCACTCATCTGAAAGACTAGTATCATTCGATAAACCACGCCAGACATCAGCTTTGACAAAAATGGCTTTTGGTTTAAAGCCTGTTGTCACAGCAACTAATGCACCATTTCTTGCGGGAAGCGAGTATTTTTTTAGTTCATCGCCTAAATCTTGCAGGCGTTGCTCTGAAAAACGTGCAATTTTGCCTTTTTGTTCTGGAGGATCACTTGTAGCTTCGATATTTTCTCTACTTAACTCGTCAATATTCTGCCAATTAACTTCAAAGTACTCACCGGAACTATTAGGCGACTCTGACACTACGTTTTCAGGAAGTAGCAGATTTTTGTTTAACACTGATGCTGCAATCTTGCGCAGCTTTAGTTCTTCCTCTGGATCTTGAGTGATCCAAGCTATGGAGTTACGAATATAACGACGGTCTTTATCTTGACGTTTTGTTCGCAACCCGGACACGAGTAATAGTAATTCACCTTGCGATCGCAATAAAACAATCGAGGGTTCGGACTCGTGAATTAACTTTAAATCCTTATCTTCATTAAACTTAGTTGCTGACTGGATAATCCTCGGAACATTATTTACTTTTTCTGGTGCTGTTGACCGACTCACCCAGTAGTAGTCAACATGGTTTGTGCGGCTTTCTACGTATATATCCATACTTGACTCCCCACATTATTCATAAGTTATTGTCTTCTTAGAGGCGGTAATTATAAAATTTTCTGATAAGGGATACTAGTTGCTGATAAAAATTCGCTTTAAATTGCGTAACCATTTTGAAATAATAGAAGCTATTTCCTGAAAAATATTCTTAGAAGTTGCTTGCCAATACTCTTCGAGAGTATTATCACTTGATAAAGCACGCCAGACACGAGATTTTTCTAGAATATCCTTGTTACTAGCGGTTGTTACAACTACCAATGCTCCATCTCTTAGAGGAAGATTGTATTTCATCAAAGTCTCTGCCAATTCTTGTTTTCGAGCATCCGATATACGTGCTATTTTACCTTGTAATTCTTGGTGAGGAAGAGATTGATAAGTAGTTCTACTTACTTGAATCAATCCCTCAATCGCTGTCCAATGAACCTCAAATTCACGAGGGTCTTTAGAATTAACTATTGCGTAATTTAGTATTTTTTGTATTTGAAGATTATTATTTAACACTAATGCAGAAATTTCACGCATAATTATTTCATCATCATTACTTCCTATCCACGCTATAGAATTACTTATATACCGGTGCATCCGATCTTGTCGCTCTGTTCTCAAACCAGTTAGAAGTAGTAGTAGTTTACCTTCTAAACGATATAAAACTATGGAAAAATCTTGAGGATTAATCAAAAACCTCGTCTTTTGAAATATAGGAAAATTATGAATTTTCCCCGCCTCGAATCTAGTTTCTCCCTTTGCTAACCAGTAATAACCATGCTCTCGACCACTGCTTTGAACATAAATCTTCATTTAATTACGTTGAACCAATTGATAGAAATTCCAGTATCTATTAAATTTCCTAACTTTACAAGAAGTTTTCAGAATCTTCTAGTAATAAAAAAAGCGATGGCTACAATGAATATTAAAAAAAATAGTCCGGAATTTTTTGGAAAATTAGACAAAAGATCGTTGGCAATTTCTCGAAAAGATTCGGGAAGTATTTGCGTAAAATCGTTTACAACTTGGTCTAAATTCTTTTCTCCATTATTTTTAGCAGGTTTATTTTGTTCAGAGGGAGAACTATCTTTCATCAAATGAATGTCGTGCCATTTTTCTGGATTGATAGTAGTATCATTCGATAAACCACGCCAGACATTAGCTTTGACAAAAATGGCTTTTGGTTTAAATCCTTTCGTCACAGCAACTAACGCCCCATCTCTTGCAGGAAGGGAACATCTTTCGAGTTTATCACCTAATTCTTGCAGGCGTTGCTCTGAAAAAAGTGCAATTTTGCCGTTTTCTTGTGGAGAATTACTTGGAGCTTCGATATTTGGTGGAATTAAATTTTCGATATCCTGCCAATTAACCTTAAAGTAGTCATCAGAACTATCAGACTGCTCTGGCACCACGTTCTCAAGAATTTGCAGATTATTTTTTAAGACTAATGCTGCAATCTTGCACAGCTTTAGTTCTTCCTTTGCATCTTGAGTGATCCAAGCTATGGAGTTACGAATATAACGACGGTCTTTATCTTGGCGTTTTGTTCGCAACCCAGACACCAGTAATAGTAATTCACCTTGCGATCGCAATAAAACAATTGAGGGTTCGGACTCGTGAATTAGTTTTAAATCCTTGTCTCCATTAAAGTTAGTAACTGATTGGATAATCCTCGGAACATTAAGCTCTTGTTCTGGTTCTGTTGACTGACTTACCCAGTAGTAATCTCTATTCTTTGTACGGCTTTCTACGTATATACGCATACTTTATACTTCCTAAAGTATCTATACAATAATTATCTTTTCAGCAATAACGCAGTGGGTCATGGCACACTAAATAAAAAAGATAACTAATTTACAGTTAATAAATTGTCACCTTGTATCAAGTCAATACCCTTTTCACTGGCTTTCTGAACTGAACTTTGTGCAAAATGTGTAACAGCTTCTTTAAGCTCTTTATCTATATCTAACCAATTATAGATAAACTTTAACAATCCTCTTTTTTGTTGTTTCTCCTGAAGATAGTTTCTAAGAATAAATGCTAATATGAACTGCAATGGCTTTTCAGCATTAACAGTTTCCCATTTAGGATTGCTTCTTTGCTGATACCAAAAAGGTGGTATTTCTCCAGGATTTTTTTGCCTTTTATCGATGTAAGAAAAAACCACACCACCTACTGTCTGAATTGGTATAATAACTACCGCCACATGACCCGGATTTCTGATCTTTAAATCCCCAAGAAGTATTTGGTAACGTTTTTTTATTGCTATATGGATTCTTTCAGCTTGATTTGCTTGCATGTACTTTTCGCACTTTACAGGAGCTAATATCACTAACCTGTTTTTTGGAGATTGATTATTGTCTGCTTCGTAAGCTTCTCTCAATAAGTACGCAATATCAGTACTCATATTGATGGGTTCATGATATTGTCCGTCTCTTTCAAGTAAAGCAGGAGTATCAATTGCTATGATAGTAATTGGTGAGTTCTTTAAATACTCGACAACTGTAGAACGGTTTGAATCGTTAGGCAATATCCAACCGCCGGGATAATCTTGAAATTCCAGCAGTAATTTTGAAGTATTCTTACTACCCTTTAAATTACTAAGGTAGAAATAAAATTCTGTATTCTGATTACTGCCATCAAGTCCTCCTTGAACAGTAAAATTCTTAGTATCAATCAGTTGAGATAATTTCCTTTCATACTCTTGAAACAATCCTAAAGCATTTTGTTTCGCAAATTCATCATCAGGCTTGCCAGGATTTAATCTTAGAACACTATCACTAACTGCCAGATCCATTGCTTTACGCATCACTGTCAATATACTTGTTTTCCCTACCCCAGTGGGACCAAGCATAGTAACTTTCAAGGCTTTCTCTTCTGTCATTTATTTATTGGCTCCTTTGCTTCGAATTTAACTAATCTTTCTAGTCAAGAAATTCTAGAGACTCTCTACTATTGTTAGCTGCAATGCGTTCAACTGCGTTTAGCCAATCTTTGCGGATATCATTGAGCTTTCTCTCTTCAGCAAATTTGTTCCCCCAAACTTGCGCTCGTGCATAGTAATAAATTTGTTCCCATCCACCTTTTGCATTGTCAGAGCGCAGTACCTGATCCACAAATTCTTCTACAATTCCAAAAGCAGCATCTCCAGGCTCTGATGAAAATTTTTCTAATTCGCTAACACATTCAGACACCGCTTTATTGTAAAAAAATTCAAGCTTCTGTTGAATTTCCTCCGCTGTCGGTTTATCATTAAGACCAGCTGTTCGATCAGGTGTTAGTGCATCGAGATGTTGACGAATTCGATGTTGAAACAAATTACGATAAGAAATATTGAAATTGGATATTATTTCAAATCCTTCTTTAATTCTTTGCAGATAAGGATTGTCTGGCAAAGTTTCTGCCATATATTCTAGAAATTCTTTTCCTTGTTTATCTGTTAAACCACCTAACATCCCTCCTGTTTCAGACAATAATACATTTGTTACTTCTAATTTCACATCATCAATTAATGACTCTAGCCCATCATCAATTTTTAAAAATTGTCGTGAAAGATGGGTGCGACATTTATGTAAATAAATAACGTAAGCAGCACCGTAACCACCTTTAGTATTTCGCGTCTTCTCGATTTGGGCAATTGCTGGTATTGTAGCAGGCATACTCTCACAGCAGTATGTCTCTACTTCTTGTATCTTATCAGTATATATTTTGGCTATTTGTTGTTTGTAACCACCTTGCTGAAGCTCTTTGAGTAATTCCTCCAACTTGTCTGTGAGTTGTTCCCAAACATTTTCAAATAGTGGTCTAAAGTCTGGCACTTCAATAGCGTCATCACCCATCATTGATGGAACACCTAATGCTTTACGAGCTTTTTCAACTTCAATGCTCACAGCATTATGAATCCGCAATAGTTCCTGGTAAGAAAAGTTGCAATAATCTCGATCCAGACGCTCGATATTTTGGATTAGGTAATCAAGAATCCGATCAAGAATCTCTGTGTTTGCTTCTGTCGTATTGGCACAGTTAGCAATAATGGCTGGTTTGACAACTTCTATTACTTGTTTATCTAAGCTTTTCGCAAAGTACTCACATAATCCCAGATTATCAAATTTATCATGTCTATTTAGAACCATGAAAGACCACTCTTTGATCGGCAGACGCAAAGCCTTATTGGCGGTACTATACAATTCCACATCTTTCGCCTCCCAGTCTCCACCCGGTGGTTTTGGAAACCGGACAAAAATGGCAGCATCGACTTCTTCACCCAAAATTTTTATCAATTGCTCTTCTGCGCCAATACCTGTTTCTCCCAAACCAGGCATATCTACTAGGGCAATCTTACCAATATCTGTGTTAGGAAACTCACAAAACAGTTCAACTTTTTGGACTGCCATGTATTTAAAATAATTTTCATTTCCCTCAGAGTCATTTTGAGCAACGTATTCTCTGATTTCATGCTTTTGAATCTGTTTATTTTGTGATTCCAGCAGCAGGGATCGGTATTCTTCGAGATGGTTGTGATACTTTTCTAAATATCTGTACTGTGCTTTGTAGAGCATAGAATCTCCCGCAATTTCCTCTGGTAAAGGAGGTAGGGGTAGCGCAAATTCTTCAAGACTCTCAGGCGCATCTCCTAAGCGGAGCTTTTCAAAATAGGGTCTGATGATCTCATTAAGAAATGTTTTCTCGGAATGAAAAAACACCATACCATACGTGGCAATTTCTGGACGATGGTTAATAGTACAACGAGCACCTGTACAGAATCCTCTGTCACTATCGGGAATTTCGGTGGTTGATAGTCCAGTTAAGCTCTGAAGTAAGCGGCTCTTCCCTTGTCTAGCTATGCCAACTACCCCCAAGTTCAAGCTGTTGCGGGCAAAACGACGCCTCATTTTTTCTAGGTTCTTCAGTTCAAGGGAAATTCGTTTTTTGATATCAGAAAAATCGACTTTCCTCAAAGCTTGAAGAAAATTAGGATCGCTCTGAAGAGCAATTAATTTTTCTGCTGTAGTCTGTTGCAGTTTTTCTAGCTTGCTAATTTCTGAGTTTAGCAGCACGACGTTATTCTGCACTTTTTTTAGTTTCTCATCCAAAGGCTTGCGCTTGAGAATAATGCTGTTAATTTTTTCTGTTCTATTCATATAATTTACTACAAGGCTAAATAATCAATTTCCGAAATTGAGCAGCTAATTGAATAAAAATACTAGGTCAGCTTCGGGTTAACTTTCTCGCGTGATTTGGTACAATAGACACAGAAGCAAACTAGAGAGCATTCACTAAAAATTTAAAATATACTAAAACAGCTAAATACTGAGTTATTGCATTAACAAAAAAACTTTTGTCTGTTAACCTATTGTAAATTTTTAAAGTATAGCACAAACAAGTGTTCAGTATACGCAAATTTTATCAATAAGTCAAATGATATAAATAAAATTTCTTTTTGTAGGTAATTTACCTGGTTTAGCAGCATTCTGTAGCAATTATTGCAGATATGCTTAAGTTACCTAAAACAGGTTTAGGCAGCGATCGCCACTTCGTCACCCGCCGCAGAATCTCTGAAAGATATATCAAACACTAAGTACAGCTATTTTAGGCTTCATAGTTTACTTGAAACATTCACCCAACTCCTGGAAGCTTTGGCGCTCTACTTTTTTCAAGGTACTGATACAAGCGATTGTCCCGGATAAGTAATTTGGATCACCCCACCCCAAGTACAAAAACACTTACAATTATCATTGAGAGCTGGAGGAGTATTAATTGAGAAGGTTGGTGTGCCAGGTACCCAAGGAGCGGGAATAACTGGAACACAAGGCATTGGGGTTAGTACTCCGAAAGCAGCTGCTGTTGCGCTAGCAACTGTTGGATTTGCCAGAGAAGTACACATCCCAAAGGGAGGAATATTTGCTATGGGAGCGTAATCCATGATTGTTGCTGCTGGCTTTCCCTCTATTATGGTTGGCGTTCCTTTGGGAATAACTATTAAAGAACTAGGTGTTATTCCAAAGGAGCAATTTAGCATTGCTCCCATTACTACAAGCTTCGCCATTTTCTATACTCCATTGTGATTTTTAATGTTCTCGCTCATGCGTGTCCATTTAACCTCCTTAACGGATTGATCTTGCTGTTCTTCAAAATCTGCTTTTGAGTTATATTTATGAAGCTCAGGACTTAATAGGAAAGGTTTACCCGTATTTGCTTCTAGAGTATATATTGGGGAATCTTCACCGTTACCAGTCAATGATGTTTTATAATGATGTGGAAAGGGTATATCTTGCGAGTCTTTGTATTCAATTTTTATTTTATTGGTTTCTTGGATATCTTTTGAGCTTTCACTATTGTTTGCTGTTTTTTTAATCTGTTCCTGTCTCATGTTGAACAATTTATTGGCAAACTTACCACAGTCGTTTGGATTATCATTATCTTTTTTTGTTGATGAGGTGAAAATTAACAGCTTAGGATCAATATCTATTTTTTGGAGTTCTATTGGGATGGTTTCATCAGGAAAATTCTTTTTGAATTGATTCTGCAAACTATATTTTTCTATTTCATTTGGGTTATCTTTTAACATTTTATCTCTCTGTTCATATATTTCTGCTTGTAGTTTTCCTGCCCACTGTCCCATTTCGTCTGTTCCTTTTTCTTCCATTTCTCGGTCGCGTTGAGCAAAATCAAAGGTATTATAAATTTGATTAGCTACGTTGGAAAATTTTTCTAAATCGTCTAAATTTTCGAGACTTTGCGGTAATGTATGTATGAGCCTTGCATATTCTTTCTTCTGATCTTCCTTAACAAATTTTTGAATACTCGAATCGTTCATTAGTTTGAATAACTGAATATTCTGACTAGGATAAGAGCGATTAGAAGATTTGCTAGAATTGTCACCCTGATTTATATTAGTAGGAGAATGTTCACCACCAACAGTTGCAGCTACTCCAGTAATTCCTGCCGAGCTAGTATTTCCGCCATTACTTGCCGAGCTACTATTTGCACCAGTACCTGCGGAGTTATTGCTTGATCCATTAGCTGTTGAGCGATCGCCTGCTCCAGGGATTTCACCAGAAGTTAATTCACGAACTACTGCACTAATGGGAATGTTTGGAGTCGGAATCTTTGGAGAAGGAAAAGAAACATTAACCACAGAATTAATTTTTGTTTCTGCCGAATTTATCTCTACCTGTGATGAGCCAAGCTCTATATTTTGGGATAATAAATCAACTTTTTGCTGGGCTTGTCCCAAAATTTGCTTCCCATGATTAAGTTTAATTTCTGAATTATCTAGAATAATAGCTTCAGCACTTGCTAAACTTTGATTGTGTGGCGAAACGGAGATAGCTAATTTCTCCCCGCAAAGAGTGATATCTGCTTTTTCTAATTCTTTCCGATATTTTTGGACAGAACCTAATACTAAAGGAATACCACAGGGTTGAATATCTATAATCATCTCATCGTCTTTTTCATGCTTGATGTAGATACCACTATATTTTTTGTTGGAGTAAGTAGGTGATAATATCTGAGTATATAAAACCGCATTATCTCCAGATTTTATAGTTTGGTCTTTTTCGTCTATAATTCCCCAAGTGTTAAGATCGGGGGGTGCTATTTTTACTTTCGTTTCTTCATCTTTTTCTTTTTCCCAAGCTTTAAACTTTCCAGGCAACCGTAAGTTTACTACTTCGTTATCTCCAATTTGACGCTCTGGATAATCTAGCTCTATTTTGATAGTGACTGATGGAGTATCTTTATCTTCAAATCCTGACAACTTAAACTCATAACTCACCGTATGACAAAATATCTTTCTGTCACCTATTTTTATTGTTCCAGGAGCGAATAATAATCGGGTTGGATTTTGAGATTGAAAATTCTTCCCTTTCTGTTCATCTTCACCGTTAGAACCATCACTTACCAGTTCTTTAATTAGAGCTATTTCTTGTCCAGTCTTAATATTAATATCGCGTGATAAATTGCAAGACTTATTTAGCCACCGGTTCCAACTATAACGATTCGGCAAGAAGAGAGACGATGGATTCCATGTTTGGTCGAGTTTAGGAATTGAATTGTCTTGCTTTTTTTCTTCAAACAGAATCAAGCGAAGGGGTTTTTCAGCATCAAAAGCACACCAACCTTGAACTTCTGGTAAATGCCTGCTGGCAAAGGCTATAGCTCTGTTTAAAAAATGAAAATTGTTAGAATCTCTATATCTCCAAATACAACCATTTTCTGGAACCAATAACTTAATTTTATCAATAAAATCCTGATTTGGTGTCTCAAATTTCTCTCCTAAAACCTTATTGAAAAAAGGCCAACTATTTCCCCCGTTGCTTTTTTGATAAATTAAATAATCTTGTTTCTTATCTTTAAATTTATTTTCATTGAACCAATCAATTGCCTCTTTTTTGAGAACCAAGCCAACTAACTCAAATGTTATTGCTTCTGTAGTGTTATATCCTACTAATATAAACTTCAGGGTTGTTCCTTGGCATTGAAAACTACCTTCTTCTTCTTTATATATATGTTCAAGAAATTCCTGCTTAAAAATTTCTTCCTTGGATAGCTTACTTTCCGTGCTGTCTAATTTCTCAGACAATCTTAAATGAATTAGCGGTCCAGAATTCAGTTTTAGGACTACACAAACACGATCAACAGAATATTTTTTTTCTTTAACTTCTACAATCGCTTTATTCATTTGATAATCATCTCAACATGGTTTGTACTATTAAGCCCCTCCATGTAAAGAACTTCTATTGGTAGTTCGGGACTTGAGGGTACAACTGAATTACTACTTGTAACGGGAGCTGTATTTATAGTTCGTGAGATCGGCGTAGGATAACGATGAATTATCTGAGAAAGGTAAGCAAGAATATCCTTAGAAGGTTTATCTGATGTAACTTGTTGTATCAAATTATCAACTTCCCCATTTAAAGCAATAGCTTTAAAAGCTCCTTCGGCTACCATCATAAAACCCTTGATTGCTCCTGGCAATTCTTGCCCACTTGGATATGGCCAAGACTTTTCATCCACTGAAATTTGAATCTTAGGTAAATCTTGCTGGTGTAGCGCAAGGATAGTTCCCATTAATGAGCTTGCTATAAATGGTACTGCCAAAGCAAATCTTTCCGTTCCCTTTGCAGTAGCTTGTGTAGACAACCAGTATGTGTAGCGGTCTTTTACTTGACCAAAAGACAATGTTTGCTTAAGAAAATACTTACCATCATCATTTTTAGTAGGATTTGTGAACTTTGGTGACCATCCCTTGGTGTCTATCCACTCTTTTTTATGTTCGTTTTCGTCAGAAAAATCAAAAAGATGTAGTTGCGACACTTCATTACTAAATTGAGAAAATCTACTATCTACTAATCGAGCGTTATTTATACTAATCTTTTGCTCTGCAACGTTAGAAATTTCCAATTTTCGGTATAAATCTTCTTTTTTTTCATTTGAGTCCCCGTACAGACTTTGAATGAAAGGTTTTCCAGATTTTTGAGAAATATAGGCTGCAAAATAACCTCTCTCAATCTGAACTTTTTTGGTTCCTTGGTCTACGTTAAAATTATAAAAAAACCAAAAACTTTCTAGGTTACTAGTCACATTTACATTTCCGGGGCTTGTTTGAACTAATTTATAAGGCATATTGTGTTTCCTCTATTTTCTTAGTCTTGCGATTTGATTACTTGTTTCCCAATTAACTTAATTTATCAGCGAAGAGGTCTTTCCAAGGTAAATTAAATACGTACTTCGGTTTCTTTTCTAAATCCGTACCATATATCTCTGCTATAGAGCAATTTCCTCCGCCAAGGGAACTTGGATTTGAAAATTGCTTATTCATTTCCACTTTGATGGGAATATTAACTAATTCTTTTAATGTTGCAAAAGCAGCATTAGAAACGTCTGGTAATTCTCTAGGTTTCCAAATTTTATCATCGAGTATTTGACCAAATTCTTCCTTGAGATTAATCGTATTGTCTATCCGTTTAGCCAATACGATCAAATTCAACCACTTAGTAAATATAAGAGTATCTAAGAGCTTGCAGTTTGGGCTTAACCAAAATTGACGCAATAGATCGACAACCGTTTGATTCTTTTTTAAGTTTATATCAAATGATTTTCGTATTGCCAAGCTTACTGGTGGCTTGAAATTTGTTATGGAACCCATTGCTGTAGATGAATCTACTAACATCGTAGCTGCACTAAATAACAAATAACTGTTTTGTTGTTCTTTCCAATCAACAGTTATGTTTAACTTGTTATTTTCTAACGATTCATTTTTGTCAAATACTAAGTTAGGTAAGTCAAATTTTTCTGTCGGACAAATTAATGGTAAAGGAACTTTATCAATAGATAAACTTTGGGAAGTTACAAATATTGGAATTTGCAAGTTAGTTGCGTTATCAGAATCGTCAATTAATTCGGCTAGAGTATCTGCTATCGTTGTCAGACTATCTACGCTAACTTGCGACTGTGAAGTGAGATAAACTACCGAAGGACAATCAGTGTTAAAAGAGAAAGTCTCATAATCTATATTATTTATATCTCCATATTCTTTCACAGTTGTGTTAAGTACTACAATCTCCAAGTTTGTTCGTTGCATCGTTTCAAAGAAGTTTTTTATTTCTGCCAGTTCTTGAAGATATCCTTTTACGTTATTGAGTTTTTTACACAACTCGTATTGGTATTGAAGAATTGTTGAGATTTCGTCTCCTTTTTCTGCTGGATAATACTTACTCAGGTTAATTTTCTGTAGCAATCTTAGTAATTTTGGGTCTTCTGTGAGCACTCCATCTAAAATTTTGCTATTATCTACTTCTCCAAGATGTTCGACAATATCAACCATTAATCCCAAAATATTACTGAGATCTTGGCGATCTATTTGTGTTGTCCCTTTTGGTGCCGATTGGATATACTCACACAGCAGTAGAGAGCGAAAAGCACGATTAAAGTCTGCTTCTTCAGCATCTTCATCACGATACTTGTTCAAAATTTTATCCATTGCTTTCGACAACTGCTCATAATTATTTTGAGCAGCTTCAGCAATTCTCTCTGCTTGTTCAATTTCATCTGGTTTAGGGAAATCCATTATTTCAGGAATATATAACTCCTGAAGTTTATATGTTTGACCGTCAACATTTATCTGTGCTTCTGTGCTATTAAATTGGTCGGCTACTTGGATTTCATTTGCTGACAACTTAATTTTATTGTCTTGGATTGTATAGCTACCAATATTTTTACCTTCACCATCAGTCACTACACCTGTCGTATCTGTTTGTATACCTTCTAACTCTTTGGGTTTAGGTGCAGTAACAGAAAGACTGAAACTCGTTTTAGCAGCAGCTTGAGCTTCTTGCTGAATCTTCTTTTTGCGGCTTATTTTAATATCTTCGTCAATCTTTTCAAAATCGGGCATGGACAAATCTGTCATCACATAAACAGGTGCGCCTGCTGTTTCTTCTTGAGCAGTAACTTCCTGGATGCTCCGCAAATCATACAGGTCTTGTGCTAGTTGTTCTTCTTTCTTGATTTGATCTTGATTTTTCAGATATTCTTCAGCAAAACGATTTTTACTCTTTTGAGCGAATTCGGTAATAAAGGCTTCTTTTACTTGAGTTTTTAAATTTTCTTCTCCTTGTTCTTTAGCCCTATTAATAACAACATCGATAAACCCTCTAATATCAAAGTTATTAAACTTTTCTACTTCTTTATCTTTTGCAGCTTCTTTGTTTAATCTTTCTGCAAATTCTTCTATTGTCGCGCCAGCGTCGGTATTTAAGATAGTTCTATAATATTTAACAAATAACTGGTTAAACTCGTCATTCTCTCTGAGGATTTGTCCAGCTTTTCCTCCAGCTATTTGGTTCAGTTTCTTGAAGAGATTTTTGGCTCGGAACCGCAATGCTTTGCGCGTCACAGCACGATCTGGTAATAATGCGTCAAAAATGTTATCTTCAGTTTTTACTGCAAAAATTTTATAATTATCATCTCCTTCTACTTTGTTGGCAAGTGTGGGTTCTACTTTTGCTTCCTGAATTAATTTTGAATTCCGCTCGTACGCTTCTCTGCTTTCGCTGCGAATTCGTTCTTCTCCCTGACCTTCTACACCAATACGGAACATCTCTCTAGCAGCTTCAGAGCGACTTGTCAAGTCCCATTTTTGATATTTGCTTGCCAACCAGCAGAAAATACTCGAATGAATTGCTTGAGTTCTGACAAGTCGATGAATTTTATCGGACGCTTCCATAAAAGCATTGTAATAGGCTAGAAAGTTTTTATCACCGACTTTTTTGCCAATTTTAGGATGTGATAATCCATAATCAGGATCACTTGCATAATTTTTTAGCCAGCTAAATTGACCTGTTTGTGCAATTTTCTTCCAAGTCACATCTTCTTCTGCTCCATCCAACATGACCCTTTTGCACTTAATCAGGGCTTGTGTTAACTGATCTACTTGCTCGTCTGTATAGATTCTTTTATCTGAGTTATTTTTAAAGCTGTTTAAAGACAACCGAAAAGCAGTTTCTATTTCTGGCTCGTCCTGTTCGTGAGCAGTTATGTATTGTACTATTCTGGAACAAAATGAGTTATCAGAATTAACCGTTTTGTACCATTGTGCATCATCGGCAATTTTGTGTTCCAGATGTTCGTTAGCTTCTTCAAATAGATAGTGCTTGGCTATCTTAAGTAAGCTTTTAGTGAAGTGAGTGTCTGTAAAATAGGCAACAGTGTCGAGGCTATCAATAAGTTCTTTAACTACTTTTTTTCCTTGCTCTTGTATCCTTTCTGCTTCTTCTCCGGAATATATAGTGCCATCGAGTAAGGGACTGTCAAACAAAATTGGTTGTGATTTACTTTTATCTCCTGCGTTCAAAGGAGTATCTAATTCATATTTCTCAAATCGTTCTGTTTCTTTTTCTGTGCCTATTTTTAAAATACCCTTACTAGAGGAGCGTAATTCTGGCTTGAGTTGGGCAAACAGATCTGCTACACTTATTTTCCCATCTTTTTCTCCGGCATTTTTAAATACATAACGAGTTTTCTCGTCGTCACAACGAAAACGTCCTATTATTGCTAAAGTTTTATTTGATTTTTTTAGTAACTCTAACTGTTGTTGACTTAGCATCTTCAAACCTTTTATTGTGATTTTACAAATTGAGAGAATCTGGGAAGATTGGACAGAGCGTTCTCTATACAGCAGATATTCACTTAGTAATGAATTGTAAACATATAGTGAACTACAAACTGAGGTTGCGACTTTTCGGATTCTTTCGCAGATTTTTTTGTAAGACTTAGATGGTTGCTGTGTGAACTATACAGCAGTTCCTGCTCCGATGGGGTACACATACTTGATTTACTAGAACAGATAAACGTAATTCCATCAATTAGTATACCTAATAACTACAGGGAATTTGGTATAAAAGGAAGCATTATTTTGCTATTCTACTCCCAATACGGTTTGGTTAAACTCTCAAGTCTTAAATTGCGTAGGTTGGTTAGTACCCATCTATAGGCTCGTGTTGGGGAGTTGGTTGGTATCACGAGCTTTCAGCTAAATATCTCATAACAAGACGCTCTAAAGAACGAATGGATTGTTTTGGTTTCAATGTTTCAGTTACTATTTCGTCTTTGATTGAGTGAGGACAATCTTTCCAGCCGTATCTTTCTAAGATCAAATCAAGGATTTGCGTTAAGTATTGTGGTTCTTTAATTGGAAAGAAAGGAATTACAAAATCTATGCGATCAAGAAAAGCTCGATCTAAAGGTGTTTTCTTTTGTACGTATTCCAGGCGATTGTAACGGTTTTTGAGATCGATATATCTCTCGATTACTACTTCTCTGTTATCCTGAGATAAGTCTTGCTGTAACTGGTATTCATCAAACTGGTTTTTAACAGCATTTATCTCCTCTAGTAAAAAATTTCGCATGGCTACTTCAGTTTCATCAACCGCACCTTGAAGAATTAATTTTCGCAACGATTCGTCGCTGAAACTATCTGCTAACTTTTCTCTGGAAAGATTATCAACTGAGGAGGTCTTTTCATAAATTTCTTCTACTTGTTCTTGCCCTTGGTTGGTAGTCATAATGAAAATGACTTGTGAAAAATAAACGATCTTACCTTCTGCATCTTTTCCCTCTCCTTCAAGAATACTAAGCAAGATGTCTTGTATAGAAGCATCAGCTCGGTCAATCTCGTCTAGCAAAATGACACAAGACGGGCGAGACCTGACTAAATCGTAAATAGTTCTAGTAGAACGATAACCAACGTAACCTGGATCTGCTCCCATAAAACGAGTTCGGGCGCTTTCAGAGGAATATTCTGACATATTGAATATAAAAAAGGCTTCATCACCCAAACCCAAATGAATTGCTAATTGCCTACCTAAATGAGTTTTACCAACTCCAGGGGGTCCCACAAAAAGAAATCTGCCACGGGGAGCTTTACGAGGGGGACGTTTAGCCATCACTTGTAGGACTTTACAGACCTTCTCTACGGCTGCATCTTGTGCTATAATTTGCTTTTTGAGATTCAATTGCACCTTTTGATAAAATTCCTCTGGATCTTTCCCTAATATTTCAGTACTAATCGATTGTTCTTCGGCAACATGCTCCCACAAGTCTGCAACAACGATTTTGTCTAGAGGCGGGTTTTTGAGATATAAAGTACGATGAATCGCTCTGTTCAAAGTGCTTTCAACTAAATGCAGTGCAATTTCAGGGAAGAAACGTCCAGGATATCTCTCTGAGGCAATGTTAATTAATAAAGAACAAAATTCATCTTTTGAGGTATCGAAATTGCACTGTATGCCATAGCGTGAGGTTAATTGTTCAATTTTCTGAGAGACAATTTCTAAACTCACTGTAGGAGATAAAGGTGATAACGTATAGCTTTTAATAGGTTCAAGCAAGTTTGAATTTAAAGCTACTTCCGTGCGACATACTAAGACAAAAGTGCGTCCGCTAGTAGAAAAAATACCACCAAAAAGGCTAGTAAAAATTTCGTGAACAGAAAGAGCCGGATTTAAAAGTCCTTCACAACTGTCAAATATAGGAATTAGTTGAGGATTGACTTGGAGATATTGATATAGGCGTGTCAGACGAGTCCGATTATCTTCTTCTGAATAGATAAAATCTTTTTGTTCAAATAAAATAAAACGAAGATTACTTAATAATTGATCACCAGATATTTGCCAACGTTCAAGAGAAACTTTTATTAGTTCTCGCAAGAAAACAGATTTACCAACTCCTCGATATCCCTCTAATAAATAGTGTCGGCGTTGGCGAATTGCTAAAGACAAAAAACCAATATGTTTATCAATATCTACTTGACGACCGAAAAGTGGTAAACTGCTTTGTTTTTCCAACCATTCAGTATCAATTAGCGTGCCAAATCCCAAATCTGCAATTTTTACACCTGAGAAATCAGGCATTAAAAAGAGAGTATCTACCCCTCGATCCCGACAAATTTTGCGACATAACTTCAAAAATTTATCGTTGAAATCTCCTTTCAATAGCCAGTATATTACGTTATCTGTAAGATTTTCTTGCTGTGAGTAATTGCTAATAAAATTCTCGTAGTTGCTAACAGCGCGTTCTAAGTCATAACTAATTAGAAATTTATTTTCTTGCGATTGAATAGGAGCAATTGCGTATTTTTTTATCTCTAATTCTAAATCGTTAACAACCATTGAAATATGGTTGTTACCATTGCTAGATTTAGATTGATAAAGATAATTTTGCTGGAGACAATAAATGAGTAAATGAGCTAAAGTACCTATTTCTCTAGGACTTTTTTGATTTGCTTGGTTAACGGTAGTTTGAAGTAGTTCGCGAAATTTTTGTGTGGACATAGAGAAATATATTTATCTAATGAAATATTTAGAGCATACCGTTCTCTGTAGGAGAAGAAAAACGCATATCTGAATTTTTCCAATCCACTCCGTTAATTTTTAAACCTAGGCAATCTTTTCCTCCAAGTAGAGATTTTTTGATAATAAATCCACCATGCTTGATGAATTTCAAGTATACATTCCAATTTTCGTTAAAGAGGGTTAAATGCCAGTCGTTCCACCAACCAAAGGTATTGTAAAATTCTATCAATTCTTGTTCTCGAACACCATATAAAGAATTAAACAATGCCAATAAAAAGTTATACGCTCCGAAGTTAATTGAATTAATTGGATCTAAAAAAAGATTATCTTGATTGGGGATAGCGATTAATATTGATGATTTTGGTATAACATGGCTTTTACTAAAAAAATTCCAGAAATCAACATCATCAAATTTTACTAAATTATTATTTAAGTTCTCGACGCGCCAAAAATTATCATAAGGAAATCTTTCTAAATATTTTTTAAACTCCGAATCTTGAAACAATCCTAAGAGAAAGTGGTATGGATTGTTTTTTTTTTGCTCAGATATACATTTAGGATGTCCCTTTAACATAGGATGTCCCTTTAACAGAGAAGCTAATGAAAGAGTAGTCTCAGACAAATCGTCTACCCGAAAAGTTACTAAACCTCTACTAGAACGATAAGGACGAGCCAATGAAGGTGGAGAAACTACATTAACTTTGCTCTCAGTGTTTATCTCTTCCGGTTCAGTATTTACCTCGTCTGGATTCACCCATCTTTTTAGCCAATAATTTGCAAACCAACGTTTATTTGATTTTGCATCTTTAGGGGATTTCCAAATAATGCACGGCTTTTGTCGGTTTTGATTTTGCCATAGATTTTGGTAAGCATAAAACTCACCCCCAAGTAAATCTAAAATAAAAAAAGGTTTCCAAGGTTGAGGATATTCAGATCCTAATAGAATATATTCAATGAGACTTAAATTTTTCTTGTTAGCTTTGTTTCGTGGACGTTCTTGAATTATTTGATTCAGTTTAATCAAAAAACTGATTCGTAAGTCATAACTTTCATCAATATGGGGTTCCACTAATATTAGAGATGATTGATCAAGAAATAAACTTAGTGCGTTAAGATATTCATTGTTGTTGGCATTTTCTATGTGTTCTATATCATCCCCATCTAGAGCAAGGGTCAAAATTACTGGATTCAGCCAACCGACAGCATGATACTCGTGTTCGCGATCGCCTATAATCTCCGGATTATATTCAAGCTTTATTATTGCTGGATTAACCCCTTCATCGCTTTTGACTTGCTTAAAAAAAACTCCACTTGCATCGTTTTTTTGGCTAGCTAATGAATTGGGAAATCCTAGCTCTTCTACTTCCATAACTTGATACCGATAGTTTTGATCGTCATTGATGTTACGAAAATTTATAAGATTTTTTCCTCTCAATGGAGGCAAATATAACCGATTCTTATTATTAGTACTATCAAATGCGGTAAGATATTCTACATTTTTTACATAATATATATTATCCCGTTCTTGGTGTTTCCAAATACAGACAGTAGAAAGGTTGGGAGAATCTGGATGAGTTAGTTTTAGAAAAAATTCAGATTCTAAACTTCTGTCTCTTAACGTGTTTACTGCTTCCCCTAAAGGGTTCTTATCATTCGTTAATCTAGTAGAAAATGATTGTTTTTTATGATCAAGAAAAAAATACTTCCATTCCTCGTACCTCTTTGGATCTTGATAATTTGGTCGCGAAACAATTGTAAAAATTCTCATATTATATTATTTACCAACTCCACATCCTAAACTTTAAATTATTCTTTTTACTGCGAGAATAATTCAATTTCTAATAATTTTTCTATGTTTTTGATAAAATCATCCTTCCATTCGTTGAGTTCTATTGTCTCAATAGAAGTTAAATCACCCCAAAAATGGTTAGTGTAATACTCAGTAAATGAATCTTGTGACGTTGATGGTAAATCTTCAATCCACTTCGACACTCGCAAGTATTCTACTCGTTCCTGTATAATCAATAACTTACGCTGCTTCTCGTAGTCTTTTAAAAGATTATTATAGTCATTTGTTTCCAAAAAACTAAATTTTTGGATTATATTTCTTGATAAAGATTTTAATCGTTCTCTATCTTCTTCAACCAGATGTAATATTAGTCCGTAAATGTCGAAAGCAGTTTTTAGTTCTATTTCTATTTCTTTTACTACGCTATTTATATCTTTAGTATTTAATGAATACCAAACCCTATCAGTGCTTGATTTTATTTCTGCATAATCCTTCTTAAAGTCGTCTAACTTCATATCCTTTAGATTGTTAATAGCCTTAGTAATTTGTCCTGCTGTTTCGTTAGGTTTTTCTTGGAATGACTCAATCTTAAATTTACGTGATTTTAATATTTCCAACAAATATTTTGCCAAATAGATATTTGAGATATATCTTTCGTATTCGTATTGATTCGAGGTGTTTTTATAGGTATTTTTAAATTCTTGGGTATTTTTTAATAAAATTACCATCATATCTAGCAATAATTTTTGCTGTTGCTTTAATTTTGTATCCAGTTTTTTTATTACATTAATTTTTATTTCATCAATTTCTACTTGGATTTTACCAGAGGGATGTCTCTTGAGTAGAAGAAATTGTGGATACTTTGGTTTTTTCTGATATTCAGGTAAATAATTGCTTAACAGTTGACAATATTTTCTTGCATCCTCGAAATTAGTAAATTGAGATAGTCTCTCAAAAACTGTCTTTTCTCGAGCGGTTCCTTGAATTAAGCTTTGATCTGATTCGTCAAATTTTCCACATTGGATCGGACACACAACACTTATATCGTTCAAAGCAGAGGAAAATAAGAATTTTTCTTTTATTGAAGCTTCAAATGCTTCATTCTTATTAGCAATATCAATTGCTTGAAGCTGTTTAGGTAATTGCTCGATTACGAGTTCTAAGTTATCTCTGTCGATTCGTAATCGATATTTTGAATCAGTTTTTTTATTGTAATCGGATATTCTTTCAAAGAAAATATTTTTTATTTCTTCTTTTATCTGCTCGTATTGCTTATTTTTTAGAAAGTTTTTTACACTTGCAGATTCACCGTAAAATTGCCAAATACTATCATCATAATAATTAATATTTTCTGGCTTGATAAATGTTATCCTTTTTAAGGGATAATCTTGAGAATTTTGACTTTCTTGGCTTTCTTCTATTTGATCTATTTCTACAGGAACACCAAGTTCTTTCAAATTTGCTCTTAAAGCTTTATCTAAAAAATCGCTAAAAAACCTTTTTTCTTTAAAAAAAGATTTTAAAGCTGTCTCAACTCCAGAACTTAATGATAAAACATCTGATATTTCTATTTTATTGTTACTTTCAAGTATATTCTGAAGTTTTAAAAAATCATCTAAGTATAACTGAGAACTTGGATCTTCATTTAATCGCTCAAAAATATCTTTGCTAAATTCAAGAGAAGATTTAATTACTGCTTCGTTATAAAATACATCTACTTTATGAAAATCACGACCAAGTTTTGTTTCAAATTCTGTTTGATAGTATTTTTTTATATCTTCACAAGTAGCTTCGATGATAAAATTTCTCAGGTCACTCCATAAATTTTGCAAATCGGTATACTGGTTACCATTTTTTAATAAGGAGCAAGTATATATAAAACTCAGGTTCGTAAAATTCTTATCTAATAAGCTATCAATTATTTTTCTTACTCTTTTGATATCTTGATTTAATTGATTAATAAATGCCAAATTAGCACAACAAGCTTTAGTTTTGTTGACAAGTTCTAAAATGCCAATTTGTTGAACTCCCTCTAATTTCTGATAACGTAAAGAAAAGAAATTGAATCCTTGACTGAGTTCTATTTGACAGTTTAAATACCTCTGAAAATCGTTCAATAGTTGTTGATCCCATTCTTGAGATTGTTGTATTTTTGCTGCCAGTGTATCGGATTTATTAAATGTAAAATATATGGGAATTTCATGGTAACGCTTGTCTTTTTTTGCTAACTTATCGAGTAAATTTACAAGAAAATTATAGGATTTTAAGTCATCCTTTTCTTCCATAGAAAATACTAAGATAATTGCAGAGGGTAAACGCCTCTCAAAATATCCTCGTAAAGATTGCCATTTTATCACAGTATCTTCTATTATCTGCGTGTCTTCTATTTCATAAAAAGTAAATCGACGAAGATTGCGAACTTTTGAACGCATATAAATAAGATTATTTTTTTCTGATTTTATATCTTCGCCTTCTTCCCATTTTTGTCTATCTAGAATACTCTCTTCTGAAGCATCAATATACTCTAGTGATAAGGGTAATTGTTCTTCAGATTTTTTGCTAAAGTACTCCATAGCATGAAAAAAATATGACTTTCCTACCCCAGAAGCACCAATAGTGTAAACAAAATTATCCGTTCCATAAGGTGATGGTAACTTAATTGGTTCTGGTTGCTCGTACTGATAAAAACTAAATTCTAATTTTTCTTGTAAAAAGAATCTTATTAATGGTGAGTTTGCACCCCAATATCGCAAAAGTAAATTTAGTAATTCCTCTCCAGTTTCTTGTCCTACCTGCTTAATAAATTCTTCTTCTTTCAATGAATCGATCACTTCTTTAACAAAATCTTTTAAGCTAATAACATCAAAATGATTTGCAAATCTATATAAATAGAGAAATGAAAGAGTAAATTCTCTTTGTAAATTAATATTTTCATTATTACTAAAAACTTCGGCAATGAAAAGCGAAGAATTCTTTTCTTTTACTCTACAATAAATTGCGTCTTCAGTTGCTTGTAATTGATGTATTAGAGATTCTCTTTCTTCCCTGACGGGTACAGAAGTATTTGGATATAAATATACATAGAGATGAGACATTGAATAGAGCAATTTTCGCTCTAATTGCATTTCTTCTGCGCTGTCAATCCACATTGATTTTATTAAAATTTCTCGCACATATTCTTGCCATAGGTGAGGAGCTGTGATTCTTGTTGTTTGCAGAATTTCATCAAATTGGTCGTGAATTTGGCAAACGAAATAACGAAAAATATCTCTTTCACGCTGCTTTTTTTCAGAACCTTCTTGTTGATTGTATATATCCCATAAATCTAGGAAAAAACCTCTACTTGCTTCCTCTCTTGCTTGTGCAAAAACTTTCCAAATATCATATAAATGATACAGCTCATTATTTTTAATAGCGTATTCTAATACATCAATGTATTTATTGCGTTGCTTGTATTGTTCTTCAGGATTTTGCATGAAGCGAGGATTATGAACAATAGCTGAGTTTATATTTTGAATTAAATTTTGGCACTCTTGAGAATTTTCAAGCATAATTAATTTTTCTCGGTTTGAATTAATTCAACTTTTTTTATTATTTTGGGGGGAGATGCTATAAACAAATAATCTTCCACATCTAACACAAGTTTATATCGATTTTTGTTTATATTTTCCTTCTCACTTTTTTGTTTAAGAGGGATTAAAGTTTCTGTACTTTTTATATTTTCTTCACTGGCAAAAATAAAAGCCACATTGCTTGGCTCTACATTAAATTCAACTACTATACTTTTACCTTTCTTTTTATTTTGTTGCAATTCATATCGATATAAAACTCGCATTATATCGAAAGTTTGAGGATAACCTTTACTCGGAAAAATTTCTTGTATATTGGTCTGTAATCTTTGAAATAAGCGTGAGTTTGAAGAAAATAAATAGTTTAGTTTCTCTATAAAGGTTTGTTGTTCGTGTCCGGTTTTAACCTCCATTTCTAAAAGTTCGTCAATGGAGTCGAAAATTTCCTTTTCGATTTTGTTTCCGTTAATTTTTGCTAATTGCTTTTCTAAAGCACGTCCCTGAAGATTTTTACAAGATTGATCTTCTAATTTTGAATAATTTTGATGATAAATTAATCTATGATAAAATCCAGCAGCAGATTTTAACGTCAATAAAGCAATATCGATAAATTTATTTACTTCGGTATTATTAGAAAATAAGTTTAGTCTTTCAAGTCGATCTATATATTCGCTACAGTCAAGATTATTTTCTCCTGTTGAAATTATTAACTGTTCTACATATTTATCTATATTTTTTTTCAAGTCTGAAACCGTCCTCCACAACTTACTTGTACCAGTGAGTTGCAAAACTGGAGGAGTCATTGAAAATTTTCTGTTACTATCATTACCAGTCACCCGTCCCAATTCAATCAGAAAAGGTTCTGTTTCTGGATTCAATTCAATTTCAGGAAGATCCCATTTAAAGTCAATCTTATAACCATTATCATTATAAGATTGTGAATCTTTTGCTAAATGGGCTACAGCAAATAAAGTTTTTCCTATTTTTTCTACTCTTTTCTGACCTTGGATAATGAATGGGTATCCTTGCAACGAAATAACAAACAGATTACTTACAGACAAAGTATCATTTTCCCAATCAAATTGATTCCAAGAATTAGAACTTGATATAAAATCAATTTCCCAAGGTGCGAAAAAACCAAAATTTTTTCCAGCGATGCAATTCCAACGAAAAAATTCTATTGAAAGTCGTGCTAGAGCGTATAACTCTTGTTCAGAAAGAATGTTACCGTCTTCAAATTTGGGTACTTTAAAAGTCATAGCCATAGCATAGTTATCAGCTTATCCTTCTTTTGCACTCGTAGCACAAATCGCACTCCCAAGATCCTGTTTTACTTAACTATGATATGACATTCAGGTCAATATTTCTGTCATATAAATTTATAATGTGTCCTACCTGTGCCTTATATTCACATATTGAGTCATGTAGTACCAACTTAAGCTGGGACAGCATCTGTTTGTTTTCCTGCTTTGCCGATTGCTACCTCGTCTCCTTCCTGACTGTTTTATCGTTATATACTTATCATAAAGAAGCTGGGGTATCCTAAGTTTTCACTGCATTTTGAAAAGGGTATTTTTGGGGTTTCCCAATCCTTGATTTGTACGTTGCTGATTGTCAATAATTTTAGTTTATTGACAATCACCCTGTGGAAAAAGCCGTTGGTGTATCCTGCTCACTTACGTAATGTTTTTTTACACTTTAAGCCTGATTTTTTTATCACGCTTCAGCATTGTAGTGAGTATGAATACAAACCCTGTATGCTCTCCAAGGCGAAGCAGTAGTATTTTTCAAGAGGAGCCACTTTTAGAGTAAGCTGGCTAATGCTTTTTTCAGAAGTACAGCAAAATATTTTTAGGAAAATTCTGTTAGGCGAACACCCAACATTCCGCCGATAATTGCACGATGCCCGTAGTGCTATGCCTCCAGCTTATCACCTAGCTTGCGAATTGGACAAGGTTTTTACTTATAATGCGATCGCCTGTAAAAAGCGAAAACATATCCTCTGCAATCCTTGTGGGACAGGCCTTTTAAAAATTGTACAACTTTTTTATTTGTTTTTGGATGGTAGTATCACGAAATTGTACAACTTTATTTTTGTCAAACTGGTGATTGGGTAACGATAGAATCAGGATTATAAGCGCTAAAATTGTACAACTTTATTATGTTTCCACAATTATAGGGAAATAAAAAAGTTGGAAAGTTAATAAAAAAGTTAGAAAATTTCTCCAGTAGGTGAGTTCACAGCCATAGACTGGAGATTTTTTATAGACAATATTATGAAACTACCTAATCCTGAATGCGCTATCGTTGAAATAGAAAAAATAGCTGGTTACTGTCTTAACCCGGAACATCCAGAAGGAAAACACAAAGCCCGTGTATTTAAGTCTGCCCTAGACTTGAATTTAAACGATGCAGAAGAACTACGATCTCTGCTTTTACGAGCAGTAGCTAATTATGACGCTATTTCTGGCAAAAGTAACCCGTATGGTCAAAAATATATCATCGATTTTCCCGTTACTCGTGCCAACAAAGAAGCGGTAATTCACAGTGTCTGGATCTTGCGAAATAATGAAAACTTTCCCCGTTTAGTAACTTGTTATGTTTTATAAGTGATGGATGTTATACCTATGAAAACATTAGATGTTGTTGCTTTGCTAGAAAACTTACCTGAATTAAAATTGTATCGCGGTCAAGTGGGAACAATTGTAGAAGAATATGAACCAGGAGTTTTTGAAGTTGAATTTAGTGATAATACAGGTCATACCTATGCCTTAGAAACCTTAAATGCCAATCAATTAATGGTTTTATATTATCACCCGCTTGGCGAGAAAACTTTAGTTTAGACTATTCCCTTCAATAGTTTTCTAAACATAAGATGAAGTTGCGAGCGCTAGATTTACTTTCACTACCAATGGAAACCTTATCTTTTAAGAATTCATCAAGTGATGTTTGAATTTCTGAGCTTGTAGAACCAGCTAAAAAAAGGTTAGCTGTAAGTTCCAACCAATAAAGCTGAATGCGCTGACTAAAACCAACTTCTACCCGCCTACTCATCTAGTCCAATCTGAAATTTGAATTAATGGTACTACGGATTTAGTCGAGGCTTGAGGTTTTATTTTCTAAGAGAAACTAAAATTTATAGAAAAAACGTGGAAATTAAACCTCCGTATCCGTTTTAAGGTTGGACACAGCGCATTAGCCAACTGCAAACCCATCGAACTGCCGCATGAATGGCGAGTGATATGCTAATACAATGTCTTCGGGAGGAACTCCTAGCTTTACAAATTGATCTGCAAATCCAATCTCGGTTCCATCATGCTGTATCCAAATTTTGCTATCTTTAATATCAATATGTACTGAGCACCCATAAATGCGGCGCTCATCTTTCCATCCTGCACTAACAACTTGATAGTGATCTCTTTGTAAATCAAAAACAGGCATCACTTCAATTTCACCTGATGAGAATTTATAGCTTGCATATTCTTCTAAAACTTGTTTTACCAACTCTCTATATTTCTCTACTCTTTCCATTCTACGATGACCTCCTGTTTGGGATCATAAATCAAAAGTTTTATGCTATATTTGTTTACCATTCTCTGTACAAACCGCTTTTCAAAAAAGCTTTTGTAAGCTTGTTTTGGGACAGCCAAATACAAAATTCGCTCTGGTTGATCAAGTTCCAAAGCTTCCTGATAGTTGAGAAATTGCCCTAGGGCTGTATGAAAAGTTGAAATGGCTGATGCTTGCAGGAATGTTTTAATTTCTACCGCAATTTTATCTCCTGACCTTTCTGCTGCCAGCAGTTGCTCTGCTCCCAAATCAATGAGCAGTTCAACTTCTTCGACTAGAAGGCGTAACGGGTCATCCGTAATTGTCCAACCATCTTTTTCAAGCGCTCGCCTGAGCGCATTATGAAATGCATCTTTCACAAATATTCTTCTGATATTATATAGCAGTAATCCATAATTACATAATATTTCAATGTCATTTGAGGGGTTACGATAAGTTCTGGAAAAAATTACAGAGCTTTCTTCTATAGTTTTCGTTTATACCTTATTAGGCTCCTGTGTCTTTTCGTGCCTTAACTTGATACCCCTTCTAGTTCGCAGGTGATCGCTGCGATCGCTCTATACCAATTGCAAAGTACTAAAACTTTTTCTTTTCCTCTACGTCCTCTAGCGATGGTTAGGACGAATAGGCTTTTAGTTGAACGTTTAACATATTATCTTAGTGCCGTTCAGATATAATACTGTACTTAGCAACAAAGGGCTGAGGACAGCAGCATGAGTGAACTGAAAACCCTAACTACTTTAGAGTTATCAGCCTGGGCGCAACAAGCTAAAGCTAAAGCATCTCAAGGGCGAGTTGCTGATCGCATACCACTATTAGCTGCGGCTGATTATAAATTTTTTGCAGTTCACATTTGCCGCAAAGCAGGGAGAACTTTCTCCTTTGGCGATACTGCTTGTATGTTTCCGCTTATGAGTGCAGTTAAGCCGTTTTTGCTGCTTTATCTTCTGGAATATCTGGGAGCTAAGAGCGTTTTTCAGTGGGTTGGGGTTGAACCATCAAGTACAAGTTTCAATTCTTTAGAGCAACTCATTGCCGATCGCGGAAGACCCCGAAATCCTATGATTAATAGTGGTGCAATTACCCTTGCTGATAAATTACCAGGATATAACGCTCGCGATCGCACTCAACACCTCTGTACATGGCTTAACCAAACCGCAGGTTGCAAGCTGTTTTTAGATGAACAGATGCTTGCTTCAGTACGAAGTGCAACCTCTCAAGCAAATTTAGCGATCGCGGAGCATCTTGTTTATGCAGGATATGTAAAGAATCAAGAAACAGCTATTGACACTTACGAGCATATATGCTGCTTGTCTGGGCAGGTTGAAGACTTAGCACTTTTGGGCAAACTGTTAGCGTGTGAAAATGGATTGATCACGCGACAAAATCGCTGTAGTGTCAATGCCTTAATGCTAACTTGTGGATTATACCAGGCTTCTTGTGAACTTGCTCTCAGGATTGGTCTACCGATGAAATCAGGTATTAGTGGTACACTTTTAGCTATCGTACCAGGCCAGGGCGCGATCGCGTGTTATAGTCCTCCCTTAGACAGTATAGGTAATTCTGTTGCTGCGCTTGGTTTTATTGAGAGTTTATCCCAAGGTTTAGGGTTAAGTATTTTTGCAGATAAGTGATAGAAAAAGGAGCAGAAGTATATTATATTATGTTATGATGTATAAAGTGATGTATACATCATAATGTAGGAGAAATATAGTGGCAAGCAAAATCCGCAAGCAAATTTATATTGAACCCCATCAGGAGCATCTGCTGAAAACGATTGCTCAGCAAACAGGTGTAAGCGAAGCGGAAATTATTCGCCAAGCTATTAATTTACATATTGGCAATATCACTGATCCTCAAACGAATATTGCTGCTTGGGAAAGTGAACTTGCTTTTATTAATAGTCGGAAAAATCTTACACCTCTACCAGGAGGAAGGGACTGGCAAAGAGAAGACCTTTATGAACGCTAGGGTGTTACTAGATACTAATATATTAGTGTACATTTACGACTCATTTGATCCTGTTAAACAAGAGCGGGCAATTACAATCGTTGACAAGTTAATTCAAACGAACCGTGCGGTAATTAGTACCCAGATAATGGGCGAATTTTTCATAGCGACAACGAGGGCGAAAAGACAACTTCTAGAAATTTCTGAGGCGAGCGATCGCGTACGTAATTACATGAATGCTTCCCATGTTGTGGAGGTAACTCAGCTAATTATTTTAGAAGCAATCCGGGGTGTTGAAGTTCATAACTTCCCATATTGGGATGCGCAGATTTGGGCAACAGCAAGGCTTAATCAAATATCTGAGGTTTACAGTGAAGATTTCAACGTAGGTGCAACGATTGAGGGGGTAAAATTTACTAACCCTTTATGTTAAGAAATTTTAACGCGGAGTGTGTTGTCGCGCAGCGAACGCACCATCACAAATTTAAGGTGCGTTACGGCTTCGCCTAACACACCCTACGACTGGATATTTCTAAAATATTATCTACCATAATGATCGCCTGTAATTTTCCCTCTGAAAACAATGTACTGATAAAGGTTGTAAAATAACATCACAGGTATCAAGAAACCGATAAAAATAATCATGATCACCAAAGAACTAGGATCAGCCGCAGCTTCGTAAATAGTGATTTGTGTTGGGATAATATAAGGAAAGACAATCAACCCTAGCCCAATAAATGTAAGTACGAAAAGCAGAATTGTCCAAACGAAAGGAGCCCTTTCTTCTTTACGATTCAGGCTGTTGAGAAGCTGCCACACTAGCAGTACGCCTAGTAAAGGAATGATAGCAAAGATATAAACGAGTGGCTGCTCAAACAAACGAGCCCTAGCACTTTGATAAAATATCGGTGTCGTGACTGTGATAAAAATAGCTCCAATCAACGTTGTCCAAGCAGAAATTTTTGCAGTTTTATAATGGGCTTCTTGCAATTCCCCTGTTGTTTTCCATACAAGATAGGTGGAACCAATCAGCACATATCCTTGGATCAAAGTCAAGGCTACTAGCACAGATTGCCAACTTAACCAGTCCCAAGTTGTACCAACAAAGTGCCCTGTAGCATCAACTTTAATACCTTTTAGCACAGCACCAAGAGCAAAACCTTGACCAAGTGCTGCAACGAAACTTCCTGCACCAAAGGCTAAATTCCAGAAAAGTTTTCGTCTTGCTAACTCGCGGAACTCAAAAGCCACACCACGAAATATAAATCCGAACACCATTGTAAGGATTGGGATGTACAAGGCGTTGAGAATCGTGCCATAAGCTAGAGGAAACGCACCAAACAAACCTCCGCCCATTAACACTAGCCAAGTTTCATTCGCATCCCAAATGTTGCTGAGGCTAGTCATTAAAATACCTCGGCGTTCCTCATCCGAGGAGGTGAGAGATAAAATTCCCACTCCTAAATCAAATCCATCCAGCATCACATATAGAAAAAGGAAAAGAGCTAAGATTACAAACCATACTTGGGGAAGGAAATAGTTAAGTGTTTCCATAAGTTGGGGGTTGGGGAGCAGGGGAAGCAGGGGGAGCAGGGGAAGCAGGGGGAGCAGGGGGAGCAGGGGGAGCAGGGGAGCAGGGGAAGCAGGGGAGCGGGGGAGCAGGGGAAGCAGGGGGAGCAGGGGGAGCAGGGGGAGTAGGGGGAGCAGAGAAGTAGGTAGTCTAATCTTCAGTACCCAATACCCAGTCCCCAGTCCCCAATACCCAGTCCCCATGCTCCATGCCCCATGCCCCATGCCCACTTACTGTTCTGCTTCTACAGGACGATCATCTGGTACAAATTCGCCAGGCGTTGTTTCTACAGCAGGGCGAGAGGGGCTAGTACTTGGTATCGGTAGCTCAAGATTTGGGCCATTATTGATAATGCGAGTGCCAAAGTACAAAACGGTAATGAACAAAAAAGTATATACTGTTGCAAAGCCAGTCAGTGAGACTAAGACGTTGCTTGCGGGCAGATGAGATGCAGCATCAACGGTACGGATCTGATTGTAGAGTGTCCAAGGTTGACGTCCAACACAGCGCACAATCCAACCGCATTCTACAGCAATGTATCCTAAAGGAGCCGCAAAAATCCAAGCAGCCATAAGCCAACTTTGTTGACTAATATTTTCTGCTTTTAGCTTACCCCGTAGCCACTGGATTGTACTCAATAGCATCAATCCTGCCAAGAAGATCCCAATACCACTCATGATGCGGAAAGAGTAATATATTAACCCTACTAAATGAGGACGATCTGCTGGTTTCCACTCCTTCAAACCATGAACAGGTTCAGATAACTCTTTTTTAAACTCTAAAATATACCCAAGAGCATTAGGGATGGTGATTTCCCAATCATTTTTTTGTGTCTTTGCATTAGGTATAGCTAGCAAGCTCCAATCGGCTGCTTTTCCAGCAGGTGTGGTTTCCCACTGAGCTTCCATTGCTGCTAGTTTTGAGGGTTGGTAGTGATAGACTTGTTCTGCACTTAAGTGTCCAATGTAAATTTGCAATGGAGCAACGGCGATCGCAGCTGCTAAAACAATCTTCAAAGATTGAGAAAAGAAAGCTGGATGACGCTGCTTAAGAATGTACCAAGCGCTAATCCCACCTATCACAAATAGTGATGTCTCCAGCGTGGCGAAGAACATGTGGAGAACACTGTTCACCATAAATGGGTTCAAGATCGCCTGAAAATAATCATGGACAATAAATTTTCCATTGACCATTTCCCCACCGGATGGGGTTTGCATCCAGGAATTTGCTGTTAAAATCCACAGAGTTGATAAATTTGCACCAACCGCAACCAATATTGTAGAGAGATAGTGAATAACAGGATTTACGCGCTCCCAGCCGAATAACATAATACCTAAAAAGGCAGCCTCTAGCATGAACGCCCAAGACGCTTCAAACCCAATGACACTACCAAAAAAGTTCCCAACTGCTTCAGAGAAAGGAGCCCAATTCGTGCCAAACTGAAATTCCATTGGTATGCCTGTTGCTACACCAATACCAAAATTTAGGACGTAGAACTTTGACCAGAAGCGTGCATGTAAGTAGTAATCAGGATTATGAGTTTTAAGCCATAGTCCTTCAACGATAACCAAGTATATTCCCATACCTGTGGTCAAGACTGGCCAAAGAATATGGAATATTGCAGTTAGTGCAAACTGCATCCTTGATAACACAACGGAATCAGACAAAAATTCCACAGTTATCCTCCGTATGATTTAGCCAAAACCCATAGATTCACAACCTTTTATCATGTTTCCTTGTTCAAACACATCGTACTTTAGGAACAAACCACGAAGTTTTAATACGTTATTATCCAAACCCCTTAGTTTTAACTTTGGGTGTTTCCCTGTTAAGTGTTGCTTTTACCCTATTCCCTCTTACTGAAGGGCGGCTCTTGAGGGTAGGTGCTTTAACTTGAGATGGAGAACTAGCTTTGTTATTTGTGGGAACTTCTGGCGGTAAACCGAGTTTTTGGCGAAATTCTGGGTCATAATGAGCTTTATCCCAATTTTTAGCAGTTTTAACTTGCTCTGGGGTTAGTTCTTTTGCTTGCACCAAGTTAGCTCCCTCCAAATCGGCTCCTTGAATATTGGCTGATTGAAAGTTAGCTCCTTGAAGGTTAGCAGCCTGAAGATTAGCTGCTTGAAGATCAGCGTGTAAAAAGTTCGAGTTATTAAGATCAGCGCCTAAAAGGTTAGCCATCTTAAGGTTAGCTGCGTGTAGTTTAGCTTCTTGAAGATTAACTTCTGTAAGGTTAGCTCCTTGAAGTTTAGTAAATAGAAGTTTCGCTTTCTTAAGATTAACTCCGAAAAGGTTAGCACCTTGAAGATCAGCTTTTATAAGATTAGCTTCTTCAAGGTTAGCGTCTTCAAAGTTAGCTGCTTTCAAATTGGCTTCTTTAAAGCTGATTGCTTTGAGGTTAGCATTAGAAAAGTCAGCACCTTGGAGATTTGAGCATTTTTTATGCTTCATCTCCTGACTTTTACACGCTAAATTAGCATCTTGCAGATTTGCAAATGTTAGATCAGCTTTTTGTAATTGGATACCAGATAAATTAGCTCCTTTGGCAGCTAGCCCATTCAGGCTTACACCATCTTTGTTTAAATCTTGTAGAGCTTCTATTCTTCCTCCACCACCTTGTTGCTCGCTAGCAGAGTTAATCATTTGCCAAACTTGATAGTGCGCCTGTTTTTCTCGTGTTGGTGCTTCCCGAATGTAAAAAAATAAACCAACAGCGGCAGCAGCTATAACACCCTTTTCTAAAGTTGAAAAAAATCCTTTCCCTATTAATCGAATTTGTGCACTTGTCGATAATCGAAAGAAATCGTTTATCCAGTTAGATTTTATTGGCTTTTGTTTGGGAAATATTGCTGTTTTTTGTTTTTCTTGAAGAAATACTTCAAATAAGCGACGGTAGCTTTCTTTAGACAATCCATACTTTTCAGATTCTTGCTCCAATAAAGCAAAGATATACTCACGATGTAACAAATCAGAAACATCAGCAATTTTAGAGAACTCCTCTCGCAGTTCTTCTAAAATTTTTTGTTCTATTATATCTAGGTTGTCTGTTTCTAATTTAGAATATGTATTAACCATTAGTTTAACCCTTAAAATAATTCAGAACAACTAAATGAATAGATTACAAATAGAACGATTATGTGTTCCTATAATTCCCATTTTTTTGCTGTAATATAGAAATCATATTTAATTTTTGAAGAAGTAAAACCTGGATAACGGTGCGTTACGGACTTTGTCCTAACACAACGGCAGTCGCCTACGGAGGGAGATCCTCCTGCAGCCCTGCCTCCCCTACAAGACTTAATTTTTTTCAGAAATCAAATCCGACTCCTATATAACTAAGCTGTAAGAGCCCAACAATCAAGTTGCACTATAATTAAATCTGACTCAATCATCTACTTTTGCCCTCCTACCTTCAGATAACCCGATTGGGTGAGAACCTAAACAGTGAACAGTAAACAGTTATCAGTGATCAAAGCGTATGGTGCAGTGATAAGTGATCGCAAACCGCTGTAAAAGAGTGCTTCGCGCTCGTACAAACACATTCTTCTTGACTGATAACTGATAACTGATCACTGATAACTGATCACTGATGGGTATAACCCCCCAGTCAGCTACTACACCAAAAAAGATAAACTCAGTTTGATTTTGGTTTTCATTATTGTGCTGGAGACCACGTAATGCTTCTACTCGATGCTCCCCAAGTTCAGGTCATTGCTGGAGAAAATGCAGTTGAGATTTCTCAATTGCCCAAGGTATGGCAAGATGTTGCTAACAAGGAAGCTAGCTTTGGACTGCAAAATGCTCATAGCTATGTTGAAATGGCGCAATTGTTTCAGTACAAGTTGACGCAGGGTGATGTTGATCTATTCAAAGATCGTCCAGAATTGGCTCACTTATTACCGTCATTCAATGAGCTATTCGGACAATTAGCGCGAGAAACGCTCTTATTTTACGGACAAGACTTTAAAGCTGAAAGTTATCCCAATTTTGAAGAAGTTTTGCGTCAATTTGAGTCAAAAGGTTCAGAGTACGCTAATGAGGTGAAAGTCGCTCGTATTGGGATAGAACTGTTTAATGAATTTGGTTATGAACTTCCAGCAAGTTTCTACCAGGTACACCTTGCTCCCATTTACCGAGATCATGTGTTTGAGGAACGCGCTTTAAGGTTTGATCCTCGTGATAGAGAACATAAGCGCTCATGGGATGCTGCGCTTCATGCTTGCAAGGTATTTGCTGTGCAGATGAAAATACAAAGCATTGCTTCTAAGTACGGTTTCACCTATCAGCACGGTTGCGGCTGTGAAAGTCATTTATCTTCTATTGACGAATCAAGTGGAGCTTTTGAGTATGAGTTGCATCCTCAAAAGCGTCAACGGTGGATTCGTAGTTTTATCTGGACAACCTGGTATGAGTATGCATTCTTCGGGATTGTCCCAAATACAAGGTACTTAGTTTAGCTGAGTCTGTTTGTGTTCTAAGGCTAAATCTTGGAACATAGGTGTGCTGAGGTAGCGTTCACCGAACGAGGGTTGGATAGCTACTATTAAACGACCAGCATTTTCTGGTCGTTTACCCACCTGAATTGCTGCATATAAAGCAGCGCCAGATGATATCCCTGAGAGTACCCCTTCTTCCATTGCCAAACGCCTTCCGTATGCGATCGCTTGATCGTCGCTAACAGCAATCACTTCGTTAAGCAATTCTGTGCGCAGAACTTCGGGGATAAACCCAGCACCAATCCCTTGGATTTTATGTGATCCTGGTTGCCCTCCAGAAAGAACTGGACTATTTGTTGGTTCAACTGCGATCGCCTGAAAACTCGGCTTACGTTTTTTAATAACTTCAGCAACACCAGTAATTGTACCGCCAGTACCCACACCTGCAATCACAATATCCACTTGTCCATCTGTATCCGCCCATATTTCTTCTGCGGTTGTTTCTCTATGAATTTTTGGGTTAGCTGGATTACGGAATTGTTGTAACATAAAAGCATCTGGAGTTTCGGCAACGATTTCTTCAGCTTTGCGAATTGCTCCTCGCATACCCTCTACCCCTGGTGTCAGCCTTAGATCTGCACCATAAGCTCTAAGCATAGCACGGCGTTCTAAGCTCATAGTTTCCGGCATTGTTAAAATTAAATGGTACCCGCGAGCCGCCGCTACCATTGCTAGTCCAATACCTGTGTTGCCGGAAGTAGGCTCAACTAAAACGCTTTTTCCTGGTACAATCAAACCTTCCTCTTCTGCTGTCTTGATCATACTCACAGCAATGCGATCCTTCACCGAAGCTGCTGGATTCATTCCTTCCAATTTCATTACAATTGTTGCCAAACAGCCTTCTGCTTGCGGAATCTTGTTTAGCCTAACTAGCGGAGTTCTTCCAATTAGCTCGGATATATCATTAGCAATTCTCATTAATTTTCTCCCACAAACGCTACAATTTCTTTTTAAAAATTAATCTCAAAAATCTTACCATCACTTGAGTCTATTTTAACAAAAAGAAATCAGGAGACAGGAGCTAGGAGTCAGAATGAGCAAATGAGTAAAGGGGTTTCAATCTTCACTGTCTAAACGGTGTCTTCAACGTTGTTGGGGCGTAAGGTGATTTCGGACTTCTGAATTCTGAACGCCACATTCCTACGGAGGGAAACCGTCCTGCAAAATTAGCTCCTCCTGATTTCTTTTTATTTGAGCTTTTGTAAATTCTATTTAAGATTTTGAAACTTTTTGAGTATAAGGACACAAATGAAAAAATAAATCCCTAATATTTAGGGGGGAAGTCATGATGTGAGCATTTCCTGAATTGGAGTATGTGGTGTGTTCTCGGAGCCTGTGCTTTGCACTCACGTCTCGCTCCCGCAATAGATAAGTCCAAGCTTTGCTACTCAAACTACAAACAAGACTTAACCAAATCGGAATGCAGCCGGAGTCCTCTCCCGTAGTTGGTTCAACGCTAACAATAATGCTCAATTTAGTAAAATACGATACTTCTTTGAGTACAGCAATTGTTTTCTAAGAACTGATGAAAAAACCGTTATTTACCAAAGCATTCATCGATTTGAAGCTGAGTACACAAATGCCAGAACCCTGGGTTGTAAATACAAGTACCACACCCCAAAAAAACTAGTACCTATACCCCAAAAAATTTTAGAAATACTGTTTGTGCGGTAATTGCAGACTTTGAGTACAACGTTAATTAATTTAATAATCTTGATCCAGCCTAGACTAAACGTGGCGTTTTTAGGCAGCTGATATAAAGACTATAGGATTTACGCAGAGATTCCCCTCTACCCCCCTACATTCCTAGGTTTACGCCTAAGAACTAGGGGGGACTTCTTAAACAAGTAGTCAGAATTCAGAATTCAGAATTCAGTTGGGGATTGGATAGTGTTTTAACCCCTTATTCATTCGCTCATTCTGACTCCTGACTCCTGGCTCCTGAATTCTTTCTTTTATGAAGTTAAAAATTGTCAATGTTCTCACCGTTTGTTTAATTACTTTAGCTGTACTTTCTCCAGAACTAGTAGTATTTGGTGTTGTTTGGGAGCAACATATGGAACTAGTAGAAATACAGCATTTAGCCTGTGAATCTAATCAGAGTAATCCAGCTAAGCTCGAGTTAGCACCCAAACAAGAAGTTAAAACATCATATCAACACAAAAGGAGGAACAAATTCTTTAATACCGATTTTTTTGAACAAATTTTGACTATTGCTGAGCAATATAACATTGATAACATATTGCAACGCTTTTTGTTGTTAATACCTATTCTCTTAGGACTATTAGCTTTTTTGTATGATAGGTATCTTACGTACCGTGCTGCAATTTTTCAAAAACGAGTCGAAATGTTAGAAAGATTATGGCAGCACAGCATTGAGCAATGACACATTTATATTCTACACCAACTATGACAGAAGAACGCCAATCCCAATATTTTGACCTTATTGACAAACTAATCTCTTGTCCCAATGGTCAGGAACCTGAAATTATAGAGCAACGGCCAGAATTAATTGATGCTGGTTTAGTCAATACTATGGTGCAAGTAGCAACCGTATTTGCCCATGAAGGTAATGACGATGGTGCAAAGTTTTTAATTCATGTCGCCCGCGAGCTGTCTAAACAACTAGGATTATACCCTGAAGTTTCTAATAAGGAGTAGAAATGTTGTTGACTTCAACTGACGCAGGACAAATAGCGTTAGAATTCCTCATGGCAGAGTGGAACATCTCAGAAGAAGACAGAGAGTGGTTCGTGATTGAAAATTCTCGTCTTATTGGAGACATTTGGTACATTGTGGAATTGGCTGTCGAAGGGTTTCCTGATAGATGGTTTATTCAAGTCTATGACACTGGAGCATGCGATCCAGACTATACATTTATCTCTCCTATTCCTGCATCTAGGGGATGTACTGACTTTATAAATTTGCCATACATTGTCGCAGAAGTATTAGTCTCAGAGCGTAATGCGCGCTGAGTAAATAAAATTTAAAAGGGTGCATTAATAATAAAGAATACAGGAGTCAGGAGTCAGAAGTCAGGAGGAGCCACTGCGCTATAAGCGGGTTCCCTAGCCAGTGCGGTAGACGGGTTCCCCGGCATAAAGCATCTAGCGTCATCTGGTGTTCAGAATAGCTGCATCAATTATGAGATTATAATCGATAATAAAGATGTTTGAAATCTAAAACATTTAAAAATGAATGCAGTTTAATGGTGTTTAATTCTCAATCTAATTAATTCTTATTCCTATATTCTGATTCCTGACTCCTGACTCCTATTTGAATTTTTTACTGAAAATTTTATACAAAAAAGAGGTGCTAAAAAAGATTAACTAACCTCTTTTTTTAGTCTTTAAAAATTGAATAATTTATTATTTTATAATCATTAAATAGCTAAAATATGATATATTAATTAATGTGACATACCCTACATAAATAAAGTTTGTCATGATTAGTGAAGACATCCTGGCTAAAGAATTTATAAGGGTCGTCAATCACTATTACCCAAAATTGGGTGAGTTACTTGACGGTTGTTATGTGAAAGTAATCACCTGTTATTGGGGACGACCTCCTAAACGCTTGCAATATATAGGAATTTATTGCTCTGATAGAATAAAGCCCTATGTGCAAGCGCAAAAACACGTGCTTAGAGAAGTAGCAGAAAATATGGGACTAGCTCAGGTAGTCTTTTTAAATGCTACACGACTACTGCGAGACCCAATGTCAAAGATAAAGCAGGGAGATCCACGTTTGTGGTTGGATTTGCAAATGGTTGCAATCTGAAAATTTATTTCTCCCAACCCCTAATCAGGGTCTCTAACCCGCAACACCCGAGAAAGAGTTATGATGAATAAATCCTTCCTTCCGGCAGATGATTTACCGCCAACTGAGACATCTGGAATCGATAAGATGCTTCGTTGGCAATTAGAGCGATCTACCGGAAGATGTTTTTTTGAAGCTAGTGATCACATCACGCGAGCATTGTTATCTAATTCCCAGTGGTATATCACCACGGATGGCAATACATTAATGCTCGTAATTGATGCCCCTGATATTGTAACTTATTGGCATATAGTTAGCAATATTCCACGGATTGGGAATAGACTACAGCGATTTGCTAGCAGTGCCAAACTTCGTGTTTATCCGCCTTTCGGAAAAGGTTTGCCTTTTGAAATTAGCGTGAATGAAATTGCAGCTTATCGCGATTGGGTGTAACAGTGCTACACTAACTGCAATTTCTCTGTTAAATTTCTAATAATCCTAACGGTGGTGTGATTTCAATACGACCAGCTTCTAAGTCTACGATTGGTGCGATCGCTTTCACAAATGGAATCAAAACAGTTTTTTGGATTTTAGATTCTCCTTGTTGATGCATCTCGACTTCCAACAAATCATTACCCGCGCTGAGCACGGATACAACCGTACCAACGAATTCACCAGATTCCTGCATGAATACAGATGTACCAATCAAGTCTAGAACATGATATTCATCTTCTCCTAGTTGAGGGCGATCGCAAGCCCTCACCATCAACTTACAACCGCGCAACTCCTCTACCTGGTTGCGATTCTCTACACCAGCTAACTTGATTGCGTATAAGTTTTTCCCTTCAATATAACGTCCTGCTAGCAATTCTACAGGTTCGGGTTGCGTCTCGCCTGGTCGTAACAACCACCGTTTTCCTGGTACTTCAAACCTCTCAGGAAAATCTGTATCAGGATAAACCCGCATCTCCCCACGTAATCCTTGAGGTGCAACAATAGTACCAATTTCTAACCATTCATCAGAATTAGTCATGTGTTGGTGTATTTAAGCACTAACGGCGGAATACTGATAAACTTTTTGAGCGACTTTTGCCAAACGCTGCATTCCAGTTGCAATTTCTTCATCGCTACCTGTTAAACTAATACGGCAACACTGGTGCTTGTGTGCCCATTCTTGGTTTAAGCCTGGGAAGAAAGTGCTACCAGGTACAACAATGACTCCTACTTGCTTGAGTTCCTGATAAAATTCCCAATCAGTAATTGGTAGATCCTCCAACCACAACCAAGCAAAAATTGCTCCTTCGCCACGATGTAGGAACCAAGGTAAGTCCTTCGGCATAGCTTCAAATAAAGTATCTTCCAGAACAGTAAATTTATTCTGGTAAAAAGGACGGATAACGTTCTCAGAAATTGCAGCAAGCTCTCCAGAGTTTACAGCATAAGCGGCGATCGCCTGTCCATAACGCGAGGGGTGGAGACAAGCATTTGTTTGGAAACACTCCAGAACGTGAATTAATTGTTTATCACCAATTGCAATACCAATACGTTCTCCTGGTAATCCTGCTTTTGATAAACTCATACAATGCAGGATATTCTGACCAAATATTGGCGTCATTGGAGTAAAGTTCAATGATGGAAAAGGAGGAGCATAAGCAGAGTCAATTAAAACTGGCACATTAAAAGACGCACCCAGTTCTGCAATTTTTTTCACTTCATCATCTGTAAGAACATTACCGGTTGGGTTACAGGGACGAGAGAAGATAATACAACCTGTGTCTTCTGAAATTGATAACTGGCTGAAGTCTGGGCGATATTTAAACTTGTGCGCTTCTGCATCAATATCTAGAGTTGGTTTGTAGGCAATTAACGCTTCTGGTACTAAACAGACACCGCCGTAACCTGTATAATCAGGACTCAGAGGCAAAACAATTTTCTTTAATTCCCCGCTACTGGTATAACCACCAAAAGCATTAGCAGCGTAGAAATAGAGAGTTTGACTACCTGGGGTGATTAGGATGTTACGTTCCGTGAGGTTCAACCCATATCGTTGATTAAAATCATTGGCGATCGCTTTAATGAATGGTGCATAACCCTGACTTGATCCGTAGCGACAAACAACTTCACCATATTCTGAGCTAGCCAGTAGTTGTGCTGTACAATCCCGCCATAACTGCTCTACTTGAGGCAAAATCAACGGGTTACCAGCACTCAAATTAATAAATTGCTGCCCCTCACCAGCTCGCAACGTTTCGATAATGTCCTTCATAATAGCTCTGACGCCAGTCAGGTGGGACATTTGAGCGCCGATTTGAGACAGGGCAGGATTCATAAGCTGTAAAAAATCAAATAATGGACAAATTGTGCAAGTGGTTGCTGACAGATAACTCTTGCCAAAAACTACTGTCACCTTTTACCACTTTAGCGAGAGAATGTATTCATCGTACATTACACCCAAGATAACTGCCTAATTCTGTTGAAAAGCTTAGCGATAAGAATCTAAACGTAAATCTTGCTGATCATTAACCTTTGATGGTGTAAAGATAATTACTGTAATCTTTATTCAATATAATTAATGAACAAAAAATTCCTCCTGACCTTACTTTCTAGCCAGATAGTGTTTGGGTCTGTTATGTCTATGGTCATGATGACCAAACCAGCCCACGCAGATCCAACAATAAATCAAGCCGGAAATCATAATGCGTGTGTAGAACACCCACACGTAGCAACCCATAAACTGGTATGTATCAAGGCTAGTAATACTGCTAACCGTGTACCCAATCAACAGGTAGGTGTAGCCTCATCTCAACCAAATCAAATTGCTGAGTTAAAATTCTCCGACCAAGAAAGCGACGAAGCAATCAAGTTGTTTGGTTGTGATTGCCCACGCTGTATTAACGCTGTTCGAGCTTTGCATGGTTTAGCTCCCATCCCAGTATAGCATGGGGCACGGGGCACGGGGAATGGGGCATGGGGAATGGAGAACAGAGAAAGTATAAATTACCTTCCTGAGCCAGTATATACTCAGTCGTTAGTACCCTATGCCCTATGCCCTATGCCCTATGCCCTATTTGACTTCAATACTCACTCAGACGACCACATCGCCTGAACCCATAAGTCCGGTTTTGCGATGTTTTGGCGCTACTTTCAGCAGTCTGAGTTGGAGGTAACACTGGAGAGAGCGGTTTTTCGCTTACTACGCTGACAACCTCGATCTCAGATTCTTTTTTTGAGTAATGTGTTATATTTAGCCCTACTTCGGAAAAGATTAGGTCATTACTCTTGTTACGAGTCTGTGTTTCGCGTTGTTCTTCAGCGTCGTATAGCTCGGGTTCAGTGTAAAGGATCAGATCAGAATGCAGAAATTGCTCATCTTGAATTTTGGCCATCCTTCCAAATACTCCTGAGTAGTTTATATCAAAGTTATTTACAGAATTGTTAAAAAAAACAGCTGTTTGCCGTCGTTGGAATAATCACTGAGGAGTCTCCACAGAAACCTCTTCCTCAACCCTGATATGGGAGAGGATGATTCCAACTGAAAAATGCTGCTACGCTACTATCTTCTCCTCCTGGACACAGAGGGTAGAAAAAGTTACACAGCAATAGGTTTTTGATGATTACTGAATTAAGAGACTACTCTCTATCCAACTCCGCTTAAGTATTTTTCTGGCCAAGTTGTTAGCACTGGTAGATATTTCCCTGATACAGTAACTATGTCGCAGTGTTTTGATATACAACATAATGGACGTTAATCCATTTTTTGCTGATATCCGAAATAAAGCAACATTCAAAAACGTTACAGAATGTTTACCAGCTCTAATGTGATTTGTCAAATGCTCAGCAATTAGAGTGATGCCCTGTATATCAAAGAAGAGGCAAACATCTGAAGAAAAAATTGTCTTATCCAAAACGAAGAACACATGGTTGAAAACGGTGAATTTATTTTTGGACGCAAAAGAATTTCTGCTTCCTTGAAGCCCATAAATTCATCGCTTCTCGCCGCGTCTCCTCAATAAATAATCTACAAAACTCCCAAATAGCAGGATTGATAGATCAATTTAATAATCGTCTGTTTCGGCATAAATATCTTCAGTGGGAATACATAAAATCAAGGTTTTTTGAAATTAAAGTTTTGGTAAAGTTAGCTAAAAACTAGTAAAAATACGTAAAAAAGAGTAGAAAAAAGTACGAAAGATTAATTTATATTAACACATTCTTATAGAAAGCAATCCTGTAGAAAATAATAAAAAAAGTTTGTTCTTTTTGTTAAAAGCCTTCGTGGGAATGCGTTTTTCTCAGGAAAAACACTTGTGTAATATGCTCAGCTTGCTTAACCGTGAGCTTTGTGATTCAATTTCTAGAGTAATGCTGTTCTAAACTATTGAAAGCGACTATCTATCCTGCGATACTGACCACAAGAAAGCCAAAAACTTCGGTTTTTCCGGAAAAGGAAAACCGCAAAGCAAATTATCGAGATTTTGCATCAGTTATGCACGGGTTCTAAAAGCTGTGTTGATGAGATGCGAGAACCCTATACTGTAAGTGTAGTGACTTGGGTATAGGTCTTTCAATTTAAAGATAATGAAGAGGGGATTAACTGCTTAATATAACTCAACGATCTTGATTACAGCTTATATGCATTTTTAACTATTAAGGAAGTTATGCAGACAGTCATTCTCGTTCTCATTGAAGTGCTAATTGTTATTGGTCTGTCGCGGCTTGTAGGTTTGGGATTTCAGCGAATAAAACAACCACTGGTGATTGGCGAGATTGTCGCAGGAATTATGCTGGGACCATCTTTGTTTGGTTGGCTTGCACCAGAACAAGCTGCTATCCTATTCCCACCTACCGCCGTTCCCTTCTTGAACGTGTTGTCTCAGCTAGGGCTGATATTTTTCATGTTCTTGATTGGCTTAGAGCTAGACCCAAAATATCTTAAGGGTCAAATGGAAGTAGCAGTTCTAACTTCTCATGTGAGTATTTTAGTACCCTTTTCAATGGGAACTCTACTAGCTCTGCTTCTTTATCCTTTAGTTTCTAGTGCTAGTGTATCTTTTACAGCTTTTGCTCTGTTTTTAGGAGCAGCTATGTCAATTACAGCTTTCCCGGTACTAGCTCGGATTATTACTGAGAATAACCTACAAGGAACACGTTTGGGAACGTTGGCACTGACTTGTGCGGCTGTGGACGATGTTACGGCTTGGTGTGTTCTGGCAGTAGCGATCGCAGTCGCTAAAACCAACAGCATGAGCGGTGCATTGCCAACAATTATCTATGCAATGTTATACATTGGGTTTATGGCAACGGCGGGGCGTTGGTTTTTACAACGAGTCGCCACCTACCACCAAAGAGTTAGGCGGTTTACTCAGTTTGCCCTAGCTGCAATTTATGCTAGCGTTATCATTTCTGCACTGATCACAGAAACAATTGGTATTCACCTGATTTTTGGCGCTTTCTTAATGGGAGCAGCTATGCCCAAAAATCCGGAACTGGTGAAGGAATTAGCTGAGAAAACAGAAGACTTTGTTCTAACGATTCTTTTACCCATTTTCTTTGCTTACAGCGGGCTGCGGACAGAAATTGGTTTGCTCAATAAACCAATTCTTTGGTTACTGTGTGCTGCTGTTGTCCTAGTAGCAATTAGCGGTAAGTATATAGGGACATATGTAGCGGCTCGTGTTGGCGGGATTGGAAAGCGGGAAGCTTCAGCGCTGGGTTGGTTGATGAATACTCGCGGTTTGACTGAGCTGATTGTTCTTAATATTGGGTTAGAATTAAAGGTTATCTCGCCGTTGTTGTTCACCATGCTGGTAATTATGGCGCTGGTAACAACTTTTATGACATCACCCCTACTAGAGTGGACTTATCCGAAAAAGCTCATCAAGCTTGACGATATAGAACAAGAAGCGGTTGAAGAGATAGAAGATTGTCCTGTCAATCCTTATCGGGTTATAGTACCAATAGCTAATCCCAATACACAGAAAGGTTTGATGAGATTGGCAGTCGCGATCGCTGGTGATCGATTGCAACACTCAATTGTTCATCCGCTCAGCCTGATTGAAATAGAAGAAAACTATGCTTTTGGTAGCACACCAGCTGAGGCAGATCGATTAATTCAAGAGCGTCGGTTTGACATGCAAGAATTAATTCAAAGTCTGGAACTTCCGCAAACTCGTCAAATTATACGTCCCATTATTCGCACGACCAATAATGTAGCACGAGAAACTGCACAGATTGCTACAATTGAGCAAGCTAATTTAATTATTATGGGATGGCATCGCCCAGCTTTTAGTAGCAATCGTCTGGGTGGGCGAGTAGGTCAAATTCTGAGTACTGGGCGAGTCGATGTGGCGGTGTTTATAGACAAGGGAGAGGAACGTTTAGACACCTTATTAGTGCCTTACTCTGCTAGTATCCATGATGAGCTAGGATTGGAAATCGCTTTAAGGCTTTTAATTAATAGCGATCAGCGTCGTCTCACTATTTTACGGGTTGCCCATGGTGAGCAAACTCAGACTGAATTTGACGATGAGTATAGTTCAATGTTGGAGCATTTACCTACAACATTGCGCGATCGCATGAACCTTCAGGTTATCGAAGCACCAGAACCTATTCATGCTGTGGTAGAAGCATCCGCATCTGTTGATTTAACAATTGCTGGAACCAGCAGCGCTTGGGGAATACAGCGTCAAACTTTGGGGCGTTACACAGACGAACTAGCAATTGAATGTCGCTCCTCGTTACTAATTACCCGTCGCTACAGTCAGGTAACCTCTAACCTCGCTTCTGTGCTTTCAAGTGCAAATGCTGATCTTGCTATAGATGGATCTGGAGTTGGTGTGTCATGAATCATTTAAACGTTAAAACTCTAGCGTTTTATGGTGGCGCTATTGCGGCGGTTCTGTGTCTATTTGGCGTTGTGACTGCTTATGGAACAGATCATCTTAAGGCTCCAGCCGCAATTGATGGTAACTACCCGCTTAAGGCTTCAAATTTACCACCTTGTTTAAAAACTTCAGCAGTGGTGTTAAACATTGAGCAATCTGGTAGATACTTGAGTGGCTCTTTATTACCTGTGGATAACGCTAAACTAAAAGCTGCTCAAAAGAAAATTTCTCTAGATGGTAGTCTGATTAATCAACAGATAAGTTTAGAGGGAACAGTTCCAGCGTTTCCTAGTTGTAGTAATAGTCGGGTTAAGATTCAAGGTGAAGTTAAAGGAAAAACCCTATCTGGTCAGATCAGTTTAGGAGCAGGTACCACGCCAGATCAATTTACTGCTCAACAAGAAGAAGTTCAGCAAAAACAGGAGAAACATTAAGTTGATGGAAACGTGCGATCGCCTTTACAATGGTGACTGTTAAGTAGCTTGATGTTTGGCAAGCCTAAGCGAGGGTGAAAACTAGGGGGGTTCTGCCAAAACCGTTGAAAGGTAGATAGGGAAATGGTTGTAGCGTTTTGATATTGGAGGTAAATAATAATTTATGTCAATAAGCGTGGTTGAAACGAACTTCTTTTTTACTTCTGCCAAAACCTCTTGTGGAGTCTTTGCTCTGTAAGGGTTTCAGGCGACAGACTCGCGCCGACTGCGTTAAGTCGGATTAGTTGGAAACGCTATTTCGCCCCAGGGGATAACCTTATCGATTGCCAGCTCGCGCCGACTGCGTTAAGTCGGATTAGTTGGAAACTGTATTGAATTTAGCAGGATAATTATTGTCGATGACTCGCGCGGACTGCGTTAAGTCGGATTAGTTGGAAACAGAAAAAATTACAACTTACTTCTTAACCACATCATACTCGCGCCGACTGCGTTAAGTCGGATTAGTTGGAAACACCACTTACTTGTATACAAAAACTCTGCAAGTAGACTCGCGCCGACTGCGTTAAGTCGGATTAGTTGGAAACTTGTCTACATAAAATCCATCACTTTGTCGTTGCAAACTCGCGCCGACTGCGTTAAGTCGGATTAGTTGGAAACAGCCTTGAATTTTCTGTCCACCGTCGTGAATCTGGCTCGCGCCGACTGCGTTAAGTAGGATTAGTTGGAAACATTGCGAGAAGCCGGAGGCTACGCTCTTACAAAAATTGGTAACCCCACCGAACCCTTGGAACGTTGCGTTACGGACTTCGTCCTAACGCACCCTACGTGTATTTCAAAAATTAAATATGATTTCTGTTAATGTTTCCTATATTCATTCTTAGTTTCAATTTAAATCTTCTTTTCGTCAATATTTTTAACCCTTATATAAGGTTTATATCAATCAGAGGTAATACTAATAACAGTTATTTAGCTGTGTTAAAACTGGTTTTTAGATTTCAGAATAACTTGAATTTTCTATCCATTATAATCTAATATTCTATCTATAGAAAAAATAGATTTTCTCAAGGGTTTATCTGTACTACTCTCAAGGGTATGAGTTAAAAGCATCACGAAGTTTATAGCTCAGGTCATCAGCAACGTTATAGGGAAAATATATGCTAAAAACTTCTCAAACTGTTCAGACTCCATCTGTGGAATGTTTACGCAAGCTTTGGTCACAGCGTTACGTACTTGACCTGTTTTCTCTATCCAGTCATACCTTATTATTAGAAGCTAGCTCCTCGGAAGGTCGAACCTTGACTGCTAATAAATTGAAGGATCATGTACTGGATCTTAACTGTAAGATGGCATGGATACAAACTAAAACCTTATATAACTACATAGGTAATATTTTAGATTTAAAGGAGGCAAGGCGGATCACTGATTTTGCTTTCCGAATTTATAAGAAGCTACTGGAAATCTACCGACAGCATTCTCTTAGTGAACAAGCTTTCACAACAACAGAACTTGAAACTCATTCTGTTTGTGGATTCAGTATGTCACATATTAGCGAACTAGTATACGCCCTAGAACCAACATTGATGATATTTCAAGAGCAACACCAAGTCTCAAAAGACTGGCGTGCTCTTGGCTTTATGACTTCACAATTGAACTTTACCAATAACTTAATACGCAATAAGCTGACAGATGCTGAGAAAGTTTTGTTGAATCCTTACTTAAGATTTGTTGAGGAGCAAGTCTCTACTCCTTGGCAACGAGTTTGTTATGCTGCTGCGAAATATGAGTTAGATTCGCCACACTTTATCATTGTCAAGCAACTGTTTCCTGCTGCTGACGACATTGCCCGAACTGTTCACCGTCAACTTGCCCAATTGCTCCCGGATCATCATAGCCGTAGGGGAGGTTTGAACGATCCAGGTATAGAACACTCTTGTATTCGCGACCTAACTATGTTTCAAGCCTACTTATGGTTATGTTTTTTAGAGGGTACTTTATCACCAATAGAGCAAGAACTCCTTCCTTTGTGTGTGATGGTTGTAGAGGGTGTGGAAATAAAATGGGAACTGACGGAAAAATGGTGTCAACTATTGGGTGATGAAATTATCCGTCGAGTCAACTCACAACAGCAAGCTTTATTGCGACCTTATACTCAAGGAATGCAAGAGATATTCTTTCAAGAGCGTAAGCGTTTCGGCTTCAAAGAAGAAAACTACACTTTTACAAGAAGCATGTGTACGGTGTAGGCAGTTTCTTCCCTTGAAATTGCTTTTGAAAAATATCCACACCGGGGCGCACTATCAAAATCTTAGGTAAACTTAGGCATCAGTGCTTAAATTTATTGTAAGACGCATCTCCAAGCGCACGCCTTGATACTTGAGTCAGGGAGTCTCAGCGATCGCTTTAAAATATTGACTATCAACTAGCTTGATGGTTGGCAAACTCAGGAGCCATTATTGCACTTCCCAATCTTCTAGACGCAAACCTTCCACTCCTAAATTCGTCAATGTTATGTGTTACTAATATTAGGTCATGAGATAAAGCAATCGAAGCGATTAGCAAATCGTTAAAGCCAATTGGTGTACCGAGATGAGCAAGTTGAGCGCGAATTCGTCCAGCAATTAAAGCTGCAATATCATCGAAGGGAAGTGAGACGAAAACTTTAAGAAAACTCTGCTGCTTCCTCCAAGATGCATCAGGATTTCTGCTTTTCATCGCTCCATAAAATAGCTCCATCTTGACGACAGAACAGACTGCTATGTCTTTCAAATCGACAGATTGTAAACGTCGTCGAAGTCCGATAGGCTCACCATTAAGGTATTTAACACAGACATTAGTGTCAAGTAAAAACCTCATGCTAATTCTTCACTGTCATCAAATACACCGTTAGAATCAATCACTATAGGGTCATCTTTGCAAGAGCCAAAAGTTTCTTCAAAAAAGCCAGGTGGCCATCCTTTTCCTTGTAGCACTTCTTCTTCCATAGTTCTATTTGCAGGCTGCACTGTAACTGTAACTTCTACATCAGCATTTTGCAGCCCTACAGGAACGTCTAGATGTAATATGCCATCGTCACCTACATGATAATTTAGCGTTACACTTTGCATAGGCTATCCTCTGTCTAACTGTTAAATAATCCTACATCTATCATGGCGCAATCAACCTTTGTTGAGATAATAGGACAACTTATCACATATCCTCTTAGAGCGGGAACAGAATTATCAGCAATGGATAGAAGAAACGGGGCAAAAAGTTCAAGTAGCCATCGAACAGTTAGATAGACGAGAAGGCATTGAAAGGAAAGTTGTGATTGAAAGATTACGCTTTCAACTGCGTCAAGCGAGAGAGGCACAAGGTTGAAAGCTCCTTCGAGGTGCGTGAGGTACATTCGTAGGGGCAAACGGCGTTTGCCCTTCCACTATCGCTGTACCTCATTTGTTTCAAAACTGCTGTAGGTAAAATAAGATAAAAAATCTCGACAAAAAGAAGCGAATCGCTTTAAAATAATGACCATTAACTAACTTGATGTTTGGCAACCTTAAGTGGGAGCCAAAACTAGGGGGGTTCTGCCAAAATCGTTGAAACCTAGATAGGCAAATGGTTTGAGCGTTTTGATTTCGGAGGTAAATAACAATTTATATCAATAAGCGTAGCTGAAATGAACCTGTTTTTGACATCTGCCAAAATCTGTTGTAGAATGCTTACCCTGCAAGGGTTTTAGGGGACGGTCTTGCGCCGACTGCTTTAAGTCGGATTAGTTGGAAACCTATTATTAATAATTCTAAATTGGATAGGTCTAGTTCCTTGCGCCGACTGCTTTAAGTCGGATTAGTTGGAAACGGGTGAATGCTGCGATCTCCATACCAGGTACAGCGAAGCAACTAAAAGACAAAAGCAAACCTACATACGCATTACTCTATTAATGTCAACCGTATGAAAACGACGTATAAATGCTTGTGTTAAGCTGCTGCTTTTAGCCTTAAACTCTTTACAATCAGACAACGTAATCATAAGGGTTCCAAATACCTTAATTTTATTTGTCACACGTCGCCCAAGATTATTAAATTACCGCAGGCTGAAAGTATTGTCAATCCGTAGCGTAAAATCTGAAATGTCAGGTTTACTTGACAAAATTTACAATGGAGTTATTTATTTTCCTAATCAAAAAAGGTTTTCAGTTATATAAAAGTTATAAATGATAAGCTGATGTGCAGATCTCTTGTATAAGAGAAAAACGTGAAGTTATTGTAGTGCGGGCAAGATACCCACGTTTGATATAAATCAAGGACTGTTATTTACATCTGGCTCCAAACCATAGCGACGTAATATCAACTTACCGTGAGCAACAGTGTTACTAACACGTATACCTTGGGTGACTCGGAAATGATCAATATTATTCATATTTACATACCTATCGTACTGGATTCCTCCATGTTGTTTGAGAATCGCAGTATCACCGTTTGACTCGTCTAATAAACGTGTAACTGTGGCGAGAGTTTCTTGTAATTTAACTCTTTTGTGTTTTTCCTTAACTTTGTTGTAGTCAGCGCGAAAAGTGTCTTGATATTCCAATCTTGCAAAAGGAATTAAGTCGCCACTAAGTAAATCATCTTTACACTGATTCCAAATTAACTGTCCCCAGGTAGAGAGAGTCATTTTTCCATCAACTTCTGCGAGCATTGTTTCGGGGATTCCGGTTGTTTCTTGGCGAGAAAGTCCAGCACCAGCATCTAATAGGGCTAGCTGCATAGTGTGGGGTTGAATTAAGGAAGTATCGACAGAAATTGGTAAGCGAGGGATTGTAATTAAATCAGATTTTTCTCCTTCAAAGATGTAAATTATTTCATCGGCGTAAAACATACCGATAGTGTTGAGATAACCTTGTAAACTCTTGAAACTACCGACTAAATTAAAATAAATCTTGTATTTATTTGCTTTAAAGGATGGAATCGTTTTTTGCAACCAGACGATCAAGTCATCAATTCCTGTAGAAAAATCTTCTGTACTGGCAGTAGAAAGTCCAGGGGGAGCATAAATGCTAATATTATTTAAACCTTGTTTTCTAAGAAAATCTTCGACAATTTGCGCGGTTGTTTTTCCTTGGATTGTGTCTGTGGCGATGAGAAAGTGGTAATCTTCTTTTCCTTGACTAAAATCTTCTTGGTAAACACCATATATACCATTTAATTCAGCACTGGCGCGGCGGATCTGGGGAATTTTTGCACTGGATAGTTGTGCATCAGCTCTTTGTTTGAGGATGGAAATTAGATTTTTGACGTTTTCTGGTGTTTTTTGTTCGTTGAGATTGGCTGTGTCTCGCAGGTGGGAGTACCAATCTTTTTCGTCTGGGTTTGCGCGGTTGATTTGGTTGGTTAGTAAGCTTGTACCGATGGTGGATAGGATTACGCGACGCATGATGTTTTTTCCTCGTGGGATTTATGGGATGGTGGTTGAAGTTGAGTGCGAAGACAGCGCAACTACTAACGAACGAACTTTCACCACAGCTTTTGAAAAGCACCTGAGCGATTTTTTTGGGAGTTCAGGAACTGGATAAATTTGTTTGATTCGGGAGAGTTGTCGGGGAATATGGTCAAAAATTCTAAGTATTTTGGGGTTGTTTTAGGCATTGGTTTTCCGTTTTCGGGATTTTTGACCAGCCTCACAAAAGGATACATCCGATGCCATAAACGACCTATTCTCCCTATTTGCCCGGTTATTGATGTTCGATAAATTGATCCTTCTGGCTGGATTCCACGAATTTCTTCTTGATAGGGTTCGTGTAACCAAAAGATAGCTTGAGAATCTTCGTTGCTTTCGGCTTCTCTTCCCCAAACTTGCACGTTGTCAGGATGCCACACTTCTCGCCAAGGTGCTTTTTGCGAGGGGTTGGGTGTTATACCTTGAAGTTGCATCCATTCTTGGGCTGTTTGTCTTACTTTGTTGATAAAACCACCAACCTGATCTATATTACGAACTTGTACATCGTTGAGTTGCGATCGCTCTCCCAACCATTGCCAATGACAACCAATCAGCGATTTATATTCATCTTCGTAGTATTCTTCAAAGAATAAGCGATGATCTGCCCTTCGCCATGATTTACCAAAACCGCCGAAAACCATTGCAAACCGAGTTAAAGCTGCAATTAATTTTTTTAGTGCTTCTTCCTGTTCTGGGTTAGGTAGTTGTTTCGCCAACAACCAAGTTAATTCCCCTTCAATATCATAAGTTGGTTGGATATAACCTCCTCTACCAAAGCTTCCAGGCTTATCCTTAAGCACCTGAAAACTCATCCCCAATAATCCAATAATTGCCTCACCTTGAATCCCACCAAATAACCGATTAACAATTGTATCGGCTGTACTTGCTCCCGTCAGTCCGCCAAAAATCCGTAACGCATGACCTCGCACTGCGGCTCGGAAAATATTAGCGCGAAACTCACCCGTCCCATCAATTAGCTTAGCTGCTTGTCCTTGCCCTTTAAGTCGAGTACGATAAAGGACATTACCAGTATGTTTTTCAGGTTGTCCATACCCAGCACAAACGCGACTACCAATTCCTGTAGAGAGGGCTTTTTCCCAAATATTCCAAATAGTTTCCCACTCAGAATCATCTAAGAGAACATTACTAGAAATACCAAATCGCAATTCGGGTTGATGAAGGGAAATCTGAATAAAAGCACCAGAATCTTTGTTATTCGACTTAACTTGCCAATCTTGCTGGGGATGGACAATATCTACTAAATTTTCCGTCCAGGTGGTATCGGTAGGATAACCACCATGAAAGCGTAAAATCCCTGGTTGAAAATCACCATTAACCGATTTACCACAGTAGCGATCTGCCAAGGGCAGCAGCGTTTCGCTATCGCGTTGCTCTTTTGTACAGGCACGGCGAAAAATCCCCTTCATACTACTACCAGGATAAAACGGCCAACCTTTCGCGCCAATAACAGGACGAATCACACCGTCATCCTGTCCGCTATTGGTAATAAATCGCCAAGTGAGACGATAGACACGAGTTTGTACAAATTCAGGAACTTCAGGAAGTTGAGGATAAGTCTTTTCTACCCACTCCGAAGCCCAACGTGTAGCGTCTTGTTCTTCTGCACCAGGAACGAGTCGTTGAATTTGGCAACGTCCATTAACTTGCGCGCGAAACAACATCGGCACTTTTTTCGCAGCATCGGGAATAGCCATAATTAATCATCCTTTGTTAAAGGGTACTGGGGATTGGGGATTGGGGATTGGGGACTGGGTACTGGGAGGAATTTCCGACGGGGATTTTACACAGCAACGCACTGGCTCCTCCTGACTTCTGAATTCTGACTCCTGACTCCTTTACTTATACCTTTGCGTCCACCAAACAACACAATCACATAGCTGGGTTAAAACCGATAAAGCAACTCTTTGCTCGTCTATTCCTAACTTCCAAAGTTCTTCAGACATCGCTTGAATTTGCCTGACATTGTTAACATCCACTGGTTCATTCGGAATTAAAACCCCTGCTTGTTCCATAATTCCTACCAATGCATCCCAAGTTTCTTTCCAATATTGCGATTTAGTACGTTCTTTTTCTTGCAAGCGCAAATGTTCTCCCCAAAAACGTTCCAATCCATAAGCAACAGCCATCCGCATTTTATAAGACTGGTTGAGAGACTTTTCATCACGCTGCTTAGCATCCAACACTAATTTTTGCGCTTCGCGATCCAAATCGTAAGATTTCCAACCCATAATTAATAATCTCCCGCTAATCTCACACGACAATGACCAAATCCAATTGACTCCAACCCACCAAAATAAAGTTCTTCAGATTCTTTACCTTCGCCAAAAGGCTTCCAACCTTTTTCTTTCAAAGCGATAGGAAACACCAAAATACTTCCTTCTGGTAAAGCTTCGACATTAAAAAACGCACCTGTTGCTACCTTCTTTTCGTCATCTTCTAGCTTTACCCGACTTTGACGATAAAGTGCCATGTCGTGCAACATAGCAATATCATTGTCTCCAACTACCAGCAAATTATCAGGATTTAAATCAACTCCACTGGGTACCCAACCTGAAAGATCGCCTTCATGTTCAATTTCGATAAAACCCAGGTTGAAAAATAGAACTCGATGATTTGTACCAACCTGACGACTTTGTAAAGCTTTTGGTGCTGTATAAGGCTCTGGTAAATCTAAGTTAATCTTAGTAACTTGCTTGTAGCGTCTGAGTAACCAAGGACAGGTAATCCAAACAACCGGCTGTCCAGGACAAAATACCGGAAGCCATAAGACTGAAGCATATTCAAACTTTACAGATGCTTCTGTGGTAGTGTTGTCTTTTCCTGATATGGCTTCATGACCATACCATTTAGCAACATTTTCCTCAGAGCGCGATCGCATATCTGCCCTAAATCTACCGCGAATCGAACTACCAGGAATAATCCCTGTCTGAGTAAATTGATCGCGGAAAATTAAGTTAAGATTACCTGTCTCTTCCCCTGCACTTGCTCCAACGTGCAAAGGTGCTAAAGTTTCGATAATACCGTAAGCTTTTTGATACATTTTTTCGACTCCTTATGAATTTATCAAAAAGAATTCAGGAGTCAGGAGACAGGAGTCAGAATAAATGCTGGTCAAAACCTCGTCTACTCGTTTCCGAGACAAGAGTTTAAACTTTTCTTAAAATACCATCCCTTTATGGGTAGTATATTCTGACTCCTGAATTCTGTCTCCTGACTCCTTTTTATAAAGGTAACGCCAAACCACATCCCCAACGCTTTAAAGATGGACCTTCTTTGGGAAACCAGTTAACGTCCCAATCTTGCCAAGGTTTATCTATCCCCTCTTTCAATACGTAAACACTACCCCCAGGAACCGCATAACGTCCCCGAGAAAGTAGTTTTGTTTGTGCATTTCCACCTAAGCGATAACGCATTGGTACAGGACGTTCTGTGAAAAGTGCTTCTAGGTTCCAAACATTTTTTTCCTGTTCGTCAACAGCTAGATTGTGTTTTTCTAAGTAAACAGGTTCTCGCTTCGATAGACGATTGGAACCCCAAACTGCAGGGGTAATTAAGGCGAAAGTGTTTCCTACAGGTTTTTTAAGAAAGTCATTTAGTTTGCTACCAATCGGTTCACATCGCACATCTACCATATGTCCTTCACCACCAAAGCGATACCAACCAGGGTTAAGTTCAGTGTTGGAGAGATAAACCAAGCCAGTACCAGTTTCCATTTGTACGCTGTTTTCTAAAAACAAGCTTCCCTGTTCTTCATGATTTCTGATAACATGTCGTTCATCTTGTTCCAAGCGCGGATGTAAGTGGGGTAAGAACCTCCAAGGATTTTTCTTGATTTCCTCGGGGTTGTTCCAGTTATTAATCGCTAACCAAGTATGACTCTCGAATTTATCAACAGGGCTTTTGCCTTTTTCATTTAACCATTCTTTCTTTTCTCTGTCCCAATGTAATTTCTCGACGATTTTTCCATTTTTAACTAAATAGTTCCGTGGAGTTGGTACGTAAAAGTTCTGTTCGTCTGACTTTTGACTTTTGACTTTTGACTTTTGACTTGGAGCGAAGCGACTGACCTCGTCTATATTCCCCCAAAATGGTCCCGCTAACATCAAATCGCGGATATCTGCTTGTTGTTTGGAAGCTGCGAATAAGCCTGATAAAGTTGCACTACTTGGGGGGAAGTGAGTTCCAGAACGTCCTACTAAGTTTTCTGGTGAGAGAAATCTTCCTGAACTACCGTAAAGTAAACCCAACGGTTCAATAATAATGAGATGGGTAAAAGGAGAACGGGGAGGAAGGTACTTTTCTTTAGATGTGTTGTCTGTGGTTTCTACTGCTGACATAAATGAAATCCGACTTTAGCAAGGTTAATTATCCAGTTGGTTAACGCTTTATTGACTTTGGTTTGGTCTATTTGTTGGGAATTTTCCTTTTGGTAGATTGTGTCCTCTCCTAAAATTCCAGCTTTAGTTTTCGTCAAATCTGCATATTCGGAGTGTAGTAGGTTGTTTTTCACTACATTGACATGCTTGGGAAAATAGATCTTTAACAAACTTAAAGCAATATCTACACCATCATCATCGAAAGCATGACGGGATTCTAAAACCGCGACATCATTGTATATGTGTGTCCAATTTTGTTGTGGTTTACTCTCGTTTTTATCTCGATCCCAATAATTCGACAGCAAACCGGCTTCTAATAACCACCAAGGACACACCCACTCTAAGTGATTTCCGTTATTAAATAAGATCCTAAGAGCAATCCTGTCGCGTCCGTTCTTTTTTGCTGATTTTTCTGCGTCCCAGCAATGTTGTAATACGTCTCGTTGGGGGATTCCTGGGAACGCCCAAACAAAACCAACACTGACAGTAATTTTCTTATCACCCCAAATTTTAGACTTAAAATCGCTAAACCAATCAACACAATACTTTGGTTCTAATTTTACCCCTGAATCTTCTTTATCATAAAATATACCTAAAAAATCATCTCCTCCAGCATAAATAACTCGACCCATTTTCAGTGGTCTAGCTTTGAACCATTTACCCCACTCCCGCATTTCTTTACTAAAAGTATGGGTTTTTTCTGGGTATTTTTTCAGATAGTCGCCAGCTTTATCACCATCTCCGTGAAACCAGCCTTGAAACCCTTTGTCTTGTTGTGTTTGACTATAATCTTTATGTCTGTGCAAATCTTTAAAAGATGATGGTTGTAAATCTTTTGATATTTGTGCAATTTCCTCAATTAGTGGTTCAAGAGTCGTTGTATCTTGAGAAAATTTCTCTTTTATTTTTTCAATTAACTTGTTAGAAACACTTTCGTATGTAATTAAGCGCTTGATTAACTCAGGAATGCTGAGTTCTTCTTTTGGATCAATAAATGATTCCCCTAGTTTCTCGCTGAGTGCTTGGTAGAAAGCTGTGACAAGCTGCTTTTCTTGCTGATAGTTGTACTTCCGAGGGTCGGAAATTTCGCCGAGTTTTGGATGTGCGATCTGCTGAAAGCAGCAGGGCTTCCCTATCGCATCCGCACCAGAAAGAGTAGAACTCTCACCTTGCCAATTTATTCCAGTCCAATCACGGCTACGCTTTCTCTGGTTTAACTTCTCTCTAACATCACTTATACTCTGATTTTCTTTTCCTTGAACCCAGAAAAACTCCCACGCGTATTTTGTCCACAAACCCCAACTTCTTTTCCAGGTTGTGTACTGCCATTCTCCTTTAATATTATCCTCAATCCACTCACGGCAAGTTTCTGTAATACATTTCCAAGCTGTTAAGAATGCCGCTTTTGCATCTTCCTCTCGGAAATCACCCTTAATAATAATTTGATTGGGCATTCCTTGAGTGATATTTATTAAGGCAGGAGAAACGACTTCATAATCATGATTTTTTGCAGCGTTGCAAACTATCCACGATAAATAAGACAGTAAATAGGAACTTCCATACAAATCTCGCAACTTGCGCGATTTCTCTATGAATCCCTGCACAGGAGAAAAGGTAATTATAGTATACTTTTTACTTGTCATAGGTAATTTTAACCATACTGTTTTAGTGATTGCGAGCAATCACAGTGGGTTCGTCAAAGTAATTTATAGATTAGCAGATGCATGGAAGAGGACCCTTCCATCAGTCATTTTTTATAAACTAAGGAAGAAACCTAGAGATGAATCTACGTTTCCTTGGTAACCTGATTGTATTGCCATAACATCTGTTGAAGAGACAACCAGATTATTGCAGCTGCTGCAACGAATAAGGCAATAGTATCATCGTTCAATAACTTGATCAGATATTATAAGTCCTGTACGGTTTAGATTTTAAGGGAATTCAGAAATTTTGTAACATGGTCATCGACACACTCCGCCAAATCGCTGAAACCCTATATTTTTGGTTGGAGTGTGTCGATCGCTTATGGGGTAAGGTTTTGATCTCTATGTCTTGCTTGATTTTTGGGAAGTTGTATAATGTTTTTCAGGAGTGTGTCGATTTGTCGTCTGAAACCCTTACACAGTAAGGGCTCCTAGACGAACTCCCTACCGACTGGGTTAAATCGGATTAGTTGGAAACCAGGAACAAGGTTAATGCCCCTATTATTCAAGCCCTACCGACTGGGTTAAATCGGATTAGTTGGAAACAAATTACGCTACCATAGACTTGATGTGCGCTTGATTAACCCTACCGACTGGGTTAAATCGGATTAGTTGGAAACTAGTGCAATCTGTGGTCAGTCAGTACTGGCCTAAAGCCCTACCGACTGGGTTAAATCGGATTAGTTGGAAACCATAATTCCCCCACGCTCCATTTCCATTGTTCGGAAACCCTACCGACTGGGTTAAATCGGATTAGTTGGAAACGACTGCTAAATCAATCAAGACGATCCGGCGACCAGGTTTCCCTACCGACTGGGTTAAATCGGATTAGTTGGAAACTCTCATTCACTCTTGTATTGGCTATTCTTGCACTTAACCCTACCGACTGGGTTAAATCGGATTAGTTGGAAACATCATATTCGGTCACTATGAATTTTTGGGGATAATCCCTACCGACTGGGTTAAATCGGATTAGTTGGAAACTTCTAAGACATCATGGGAGATGTCTTATTTTTTTCTCCCTACCGACTGGGTTAAATCGGATTAGTTGGAAACCTTTATTTCTTCTCAGTTTTGTCGTTTCCATCACTCCCCTACCGACTGGGTTAAATCGGATTAGTTGGAAACATTAATACCCAGGTGGCAGCTATTGCCAAAAAAAAGCCCTACCGACTGGGTTAAATCGGATTAGTTGGAAACCCCAAGTTTCGCCAAGGAATTGGTATCCCCAGGAACCCTACCGACTGGGTTAAATCGGATTAGTTGGAAACAAAAGTTGAAAATTCAGGAAAGAAACTTTCCCCTACCCTACCGACTGGGTTAAATCGGATTAGTTGGAAACCTGCATCCTGAACCGCGTTCAGAACTGGGTCACCAGCCCTACCGACTGGGTTAAATCGGATTAGTTGGAAACTGTATGATGGTCGTTTTTCGACAGGAGAAATTAGCGGACCCTACCGACTGGGTTAAATCGGATTAGTTGGAAACGGTGCATTCGGATAGTTCCTCTTTGGTGAGGAAACCCTACCGACTGGGTTAAATCGGATTAGTTGGAAACAATTTATCAGAAGAATTTCCCCAAGCGCCACCACCCCCCTACCGACTGGGTTAAATCGGATTAGTTGGAAACTTCCACTGCTCAAAAGGTTCCCAGTCGTTTAGTTTGAAAACCCTACCGACTGGGTTAAATCGGATTAGTTGGAAACATTCTGCAAATCGCCCACTTTTGCTGTTGGATTCGCAGTCAACCCTACCGACTGGGTTAAATCGGATTAGTTGGAAACGTTGGGTTGCGTCTTGCGGCCTTACATTCGGCAACTTCCCTACCGACTGGGTTAAATCGGATTAGTTGGAAACGAGGGGGCTGTGGTTTAGGGATAATGAAATATCCAAACCCTACCGACTGGGTTAAATCGGATTAGTTGGAAACTTGCGGGTTTGCATTGCAATTTCCTGTGCCATCCCTACCGACTGGGTTAAATCGGATTAGTTGGAAACTTATCTTCAACATTTGCAACAAAAGCTATCGCAACTCCCTACCGACTGGGTTAAATCGGATTAGTTGGAAACCATTTTGGTCATTGTTAAGAATATCCCTAAATCCTTAAAAAGACCAAGGATTAATGATTACAACCCCTGTTGAGGCAAAATCTTTTTCGTTACGCGTGACAAGTGATAGAGAGTTATGAAGTGCGATGGCTGCAATGAGAGAATCCATTGCGGGTAGAGATCGCCCCGAAAATTCTAGTTGCCCAACTAAGTTTCCCCACAACACCATTGTTGAGAAATCAATACTTAAAATTCTGTTTTCAAAGCGTAGCGGTAGTGTTTCATTTAACCAAGTTGTTAGAGATTCTTTGCGGTTAGATGCAGTCATTTTGCTAATACCTTTAGCGATTTCGCCAATTGTGATGACGCTTAGATAAAGTGTTTCTGGCACTTGGGCATCTAGCCAATCTAAAACTTGTTGATTTGGTTGTTTGGCAATCAGTTCGGAAATCAAGCAAGTATCAAGGAGGTAGCTCATGGGGTGAAGCTATCACGGGCTTGACTGAGATCTCGGCTTAGGTCTAATTCTGAACTGACTTCAGCTAGGGGGGATTGACGGAAAAACTCTGAGAGTTTGGTGGTTTGTTCTGGGTAGGAGTTGTTATTCTGTGTGGTCAGGCTTTGGGCGAGTAGTTGGATAATGTACAGCTTATCGTTAGCTGAGAGATTCAGGAGTTGTTGTTCGAGTTCTGGGATAACCATACTGGGGGTTAAGTTGAGGATAAATTTATTTTACTTTCCGCATCAGGGATCATCGTTTAATTTGCCGCCAGGCTAGAGTATCCGCCGAGATAATTGCACTCAGGGTTGTGTTATTGCGAAGCTGTAACGCACCTTGAATTTGTGGCGGTGCGCCGCTTGACGACAACACAACAGCAATATTGGGAGAGGAAAATCCACACCCCAATTTGCCTCCCCTAAGTTAATATTTCTTAACATAGTTTGAAATATTAACGCCGACTTACTTAAGCGATCGCCTCCAGGTGATCGCTGTTTATTTGGGAGAATAGCTGATAGGTAAAAGCGTCTTCCACCCATAGGTTTTAATAGAAAACAAGAAAACAAAAACCCAAAACGAAGGGTAAAAGAGCATGAGAAATCTTCATCGAGTGATGATTATTGCTGATGGCGATAACGCTTTTATGGCTGCGCATAATTTTAATCGCAAAATAGATTGGTGTAAGATGCGGGACTATTTAGCTGACCCAAAAGAAGGGAGAGAGTTAATTGAAATGGTGATTTATATCGGTTTACCTCCTGCAAAAGAAAGATTTGAGGAACAGCGAAAAAGTAAAGAAAAATTTATTTATTGGGCAAAGAGTAATGGTTTTTTAGTTGTTGCTAGAGAAGGTAAAGCTAAGGGTGAAGATTATGAAAGCAATGTTGATGTTGTCATGGCAATTGATGCGATTCAGTTAGCTTTAGAAGTAAAACCAGATATTGTAGTTTTAGTAACTGGAGATTCTGATTTCGCTTATTTAGCAGAGAAATTGAGAAGACGAGGAATAAGAGTTGAAGTAGCTTCAGTTGAACAATCTTTAGGGAGTGAGTTGAAAATTGCAGCTAATAGCATAGTGGATTTAAGTGAGGTTTTTGATAAATTTGCGCAACATGATGTCAACGAAAATTATCATCGTATAGGCAGTTCCACCGTCTTTGATTGATGAAATCATAGTACTGCAAACAACGAAAAATAAAAGGGTTTTTTATGAAAACAGTCAATGGAAAGTTAATCAATCAAGAACAAATTCAGTGTGATAAATTGACCCATATGACGGAGGAAATTACCCAACGCTGTGATTATTTAGAATCTGAATATCTACAGAAGATAAATCAAGAAATTGATAATACAAAATCTTGTCTTGAAAAGCTAGAGCAAAAAATCTGCTTTTTGGAGGATGTAACATTCAAACAAGCTAAGCAGTTGTCATTTCTTAAAATAATGAGTGTTATTGGTCTACTTGGCTTGTTCTTTATATTTGGCATAAACCATCAACCGCAAAATGAAAGTATTAAACCGCATAAAAAGCAGTCAAAATACACCACCGATAAAGAGATGGTGTTTCAAGAAAAGTTTCAATTTCTGTCTCGTCCACAGAGGATGAGCTTTTAAACAAGTATTTATTCTGACTCCTGATAAAAAATCGAGGAAATAAAATGAGAGCAATTGTCAATGGTAAATTGGTTGATTTACCACAAGGTACAACAGTCGAAGAATTACGAAAAAAAATGCCAGAAATTGGTCAAGATGATGTGATGGAAGAAAGTTTTAGTGGTACTCGTCCTTTGAAGAGTAATGAAGCACTAAAAGAAGGTTCAAAAATTTGGACTATGCCAAAAATTGTGAAAGGGTAATAAAAAGGAGTCAGGAGTCAGAATACAGGAGGCAGAATACACCAACCATAAAGGGATGGCGTTTTAGCACTCCTGAATCAACCCCTCCGCAGAGTAACGAGTAGACAAGGTAGTTCATTCTGACTCCTGACTCCTGACTCCTGAATTCTTCTTCGATTTTTGTTTATCCAATAATCTAGGTTCAGTTTCTGAGTGTTGAATGAAGAGGGTGAAGTATGGCAGTTACAATTAGCCAAGAAAAATCGGGATTTAAACCCAGCGCGCGAATTATACAAGAACTCAAATTGTTAGAAAAAGTAGCCAAAAATGTAATTGTTGGTAGCAAAACAGTAAGTCAGACAAAATACACGGCTATTCTGATTAAGGGGATGCCATTATCTTCTAGAAAGTTTAAAGTTTCCAACACAGATGTTTTGTTTTTATTACCACCAAATTATCCTCAGCTTCCTCCTATTGGCTGCTATCTAAATTATCCATGGAGTACTGTAGGAGAAGGAGACCATCACTTCACTAGACAAAGCTACTATGGAGCACCATTTTTGAGTGAAGAAGGATGGTATTGGTACTGTGTTGGATTAGGTGGAGGATTTAACCATGAAGTGTGGTTAAATTCTTGGAGACCTAGCCATAATCCAGAAAAAGGTCATAATCTTTCTACTTTGTTTGTGACAGCACGCCACGCAATTAATAGTGACGAATAGGAAATTTAAAAATCATGAATAAACCTTCTACAATTTCTGTGCATGTGGCACCAAAAATGTGGTCTGAGTTTCGAGAATCTATGGTTCAGTCTCGGATGTTTAATGAGGAAGTTATTGGTTTTTTATTTTGTCAGCGTCATCAAGTTTCTAAAAGGAAATTCCGATATATTCCTAAAACTTGGGTCGTTCCTGCTTCTGATTGCTATGAACATCAATCAGCTAGTGGGTTAGTTTTAAAACAGCATTTTCATTCTTATCTGTTAGAAAATCATCTTCAACCTGGTATGGATGTAGTTCACATCCACACCCATACAAGTCCAAATTTTCCAGACTTTTCGTATGTTGACGACCGTTATGAATCTGAATATGCAAGATTTATTGCGTCTCATTTTCCTAAAAAACCTCGTTTGATTTCCGGGGTGTTTGACGAAAATCTAAAATATGGTCAATTTCGGATTTGGGATAGGAAAGGGCAGAAATTTGAAAATGTTCAATTCTACAATTCGTTATTTATGGTCTCTAACCCTGAAGAGAACATGAAAAATACAAATTTTATGTTTGCTCGCCAAAAAATATTTGGTGAAGCCAATCAAAACGTTTTGAATCAGCTAAAAGTTGGACTTATTGGGTGTGGTGGAATTGGTTCAATTTTTGCAGAATTATTAGGACGTTTGGGTGTGAAAAATTGGGTATTAATTGATCCAGATCAATTGGAGACAGTTAATCTCAATCGAATGCCTGGTGCTACACAAGAAATGGTAGACCAACAATGGTATAAAGTACATTATGTCAAGCATCTAATCAAAAAAATTTACCATCAGGGTTCTTGTGTCAAAACAATATCAACTACAGTTGAAAGCGAATCAGCCAAGCAAGAAATCGCAAGCTGTGATTTAGTAGTGGTAGCGACTGACAATCATCTTTCTCGTAAAACTGCTCAAGAATTAGCCTTGCAGTATATGCGTCCTTTGGTGTGTTTAGGAACTCATATAGATCTGAAATCAGATCATACACCGCGCATGTATTGCAGAATTACCGTTCCTCCTTTGGGAGGTGGTTGGTGTTTGATGTGCGGTAATATTATCAACCTGCAACGTGCAGCCTTAGAGTCTGCACCTTTAGAGATTAACAAGATGGCTGCAAGTGCTGGTTATTTAGAAGGAGTGAATGACCCAGCCGTATTTTGGTTAAATAGTATTTGTGCAAGTACAGGTGTTGGTGTCATTCATGGGATGATCAGCGGTTTTTTAAATGTTGATTCTGGGATTGATTGGATTTATGAGTTTCCCGTTAGTGATTGGCGTAAGACGAATATAGAGTATTTGCACAATGACGATTGTTACTTTTGCGGGCTTAATAATTCCGAGGAAGTCGAAACCTCCGAAAATTCAGATTTTATAAAGAAGAATTCAGGAGTCAGGAGTCAGGAGTCAGAATACATCCGCTACCTAGAATAAATAGCAACTACTACTCTTTTAAGTTAAACGTAGGTTGGGTTGAGGAACGTAGACGCCCCTAGCGGCTTCCCGCAGGGTAACCCAACATTTTTAGGATTTTGTTGGGTTTCGCTGTCGCTCTACCCAACCTACAATTATCCTTAACCGAACCGTATTGCATTCGCCCCTACATATCGTACCTGTATCATGCTTTTCTTGAAAGTGATAACTGATAACTGTTCACTATTAAAATATCCAGGGAGATGTTATGAAATTTAGAAATGCTAAAGGCAATCTGGCTGTTATTTTTCTCATGACTTTATTTTGCTTAAGTGTTTTTAGTTATGGAGTATACGCAAGCTATTACGGATTGCTATTATTTCAGCAAGGAGCTTTTAATTTTATTATCGGTCTGTTCTTTTTGGTTTGTATTGGTATCCCTAGTATTTACTGGGTGCTCACAACCATGTACAGATATTTTGCTGCTGTACCTTCTTATGTTAATCAAAGAAAAATACGAGTTATTAACCCTCTTTTAGTACACGAGAAAGGATTATATTCTGAAACTGAAAAATGGTTATGTACGAGGGTTAAAGAGTTAGCTCAAGCAGAAGGATTACCCAAAACTCCAGTAGTAGGAATTGAATTATGTGATGACAATCCTAATGCTTATGCAGTGGGTGCAACTCGTTCTTATGCGATGGTTGTTGCTACTACTGGTTTAATCAAACAATTAAGTCACAGAGAAGTTGCTGCGGTGATGGCGCATGAATTAGGACATATTGCGAATCTAGATACGATGGCAAAAACTCTTCTTTCCGCTGCTTTGGATGGTGTGATGCTAATACTTTTTACGCCAATGTTGCTGATTGTTTGGTATTTTGGGAGATTTGTGGCTTTATTAATGCTGGCTGCAGGTGTAATTTATGGTCTGATGGGTAATTGGCAGCACGCAACAGGCTTTTTTGTGGGTGTATTGGTTTGGATTCTTTTAATGATGTTGCCGATGATAACAAAGTTCTTGGTTACATTATTGACTTTTTGGCACAGTCGTTGGCGCGAATATCACGCTGATGCGGTTGCAGCTAGGTTAACGAGCGTTGATGATATGGTATCAGCCTTGGTAAGGCTTGACCGTTTACCTTTCGAACCACCGAAAAAAAATAAAGAACAAATGGCTACTTTATGGATTCGAGTGGCGATGACTCAAGAAACAGGTGTGTTTCACTGGTTAAAGCATACACACCCACCTATTCACAAAAGAATTGAAGCTTTAAGACGTGGATTTTATTTGAGATGATTGCTTGTGGAAATGGCATTTCTCTCAATTGTAATAGTAAACCCTGTTCAAAAATATACTAAAACTAAAGTATGTACAGCTATCATATTGAGTTAAACGGTGAAGTGTTGCACGTTGGATTTAATCGTAATCTTCCGTCTCAGGGCGATCGCATAGTCCGAGATGCGCTAGAAGTCGTAAGCCAAAAAATTGATTCTGGGGAAATTACAGGAGGTAAACGTATTTTAATTGACGGACCACAATCTGTTCCTGTTGCTTACGTGCTTTCTCACAAACTTGCGCATTTATACCAAGTCGTCGCAATTTTAGATCCCAAACTTGGTAGTAAAGTAAGTACACCAAATGGTGCTATTAGACACAAAACTTATATCGTCACCTCTGTACATGGTTCCGCAGAATATCAAGTCGGTGATTTGATCGAAACAACTGAATCTCAGAAAGAGCGATCGCTGATCAAAGTTGTTTTGTGCGGTCCTGCAAAGTCAGGAAAATCCTGTTTGCGAGATGGTTTAAAAAGAGCTATTTTAGGCAGATTAGGTGCACCTTATCCTTATGTCATCACCGCTTGTCCAGATGGGGAAGGCTCTTGGCATCAAGAAGCTTATGAAAACAATCAGTCAGCAGCGAAGGATTATAAGTATAATAATAAAGCAGATTTTACACCTGAGTTTGCACAACAAGCTGCTAAATGGGTACAGGGTGCAAACCAGTTAATCAATATTATTGATGTTGGTGGTAAAACTTCTCCAGAAAATAAAATAATAATGAAAGAAGCAACCCACGCTGTCATTTTGTCAGGAGATGTAAACAAATTTCCTGAATGGGAAGTTTTCTGCCAAGAATTAAATCTTAAAATCGTTGCCAAGATTCACAGCCAATTACATGGCGTTCAAGATGAGGTTATGCAAGCTGATAATTGGCAAGAACAAACGAACGAATTGTTAGAAACCGCCCCATTACTAACAGGTAGCGTACATCGATTAGAACGTGGAGAAAATGTATCAGATCGTCCAATGGTCAAAGCATTGGCTGATGTGTTGAAACATTTAACAAAGTGTTAAGTGTTTCAAATCATCTGATTTAACTCTAATTAAAGAGGGTTGAGAAACATAGCGTTACTCAACCTTTGTTTATGCTTTTTAATTGAGTAAGTACTCATTCATTTTGAGTGAAAAAAATTTCACCACCACGCATGAAAGAGGAATATTCCCTACTCAGAGTTGCCCGAAAGATCCGCCCCATCTGACATCTTGCACCCCGGCTGAATCAGCCCGATATCCTGCCCTACACTTAAGTGTAGGGCTAATAGCTTAAGTCCATTGAAATGGACTGAAATCCTTGCTCAGTCCTCTTGAGAGGACTTTAGCTATCAACAAGCGATTTAAATCGCTGGCTGGCTGACAGCCCAGGTGCAAGATATCAGCCATGCCCTCTTGACGTTTCTCCCTGCAAAATCCCAATAATCGTCCGGGTTACAAACTCTAAATCCTGCGGCACTGGATGCAGAGGCAAATACTGTACCACATGATGTGCAGCGCGATCATACAGACCAAATCGCCAAATTTCCCCGGTTGAAACTGCACCGTACAAAATAGGACTCTCACTTTCTACCCAGCGATCCAGCGCAATTAATTCAACGGCAAGCTGAGTAAAGCCTTTGGTCAAGTCCGATTGTTTTGCTTCAATAATCAGAAGATTACTCGGGCTGGGAATATAGTAGTCTAGGGAGCCTTTTAACCAATTGCTCACACTAACCGTATACTCAATATTGATTGAATAGTCTAACAGATCGCAAATCCGATCAAGCAACGGAAAAATCAATGCCTCCCGACGAGCCTGTTCAGTGGTTGTATTCACCCGTTTGAGTCTGCGCCGCATACTGAGTGCAAGTTCAGGCAGCCAATCTAATTCAGACTGCGTGTAAGGGAGATCTTCGCGATCGCTGCGCTCGATCGTACAGCCCAAATCTGCCAAAATATCTTCCGGTGAGTAAGGCAATTCAAAATACTTGCTAAAGGTGTAGGACTCGTTTGGATCTAAAACCTTGGGCATGGTGTCGATCTCCTCACTGAAACAGTATACCCATTCTATCGAAGCTCCTAACTTTTCACAGTAATTAAAGCAGGAAGCCCATGAAGACAAGGTTATTCTAGATTTAGAACAACCTTGTCTGTTATGCGCGACATGGGAGGAAGGCGACGCGACTTTAGTCGCCGTCAACACTCTTTTCGACTAATAATATTAGTTGACGCCCCCATCTCTCCATTAATTCACTAGCGCTAATACCTTGTTGTTTTGCGGTTTCGGTAATCCCTTTCCATGCAGTATCAGTTAATCTGGTGGCACGAGGTTTTTTGATTTCGTCATAAAGAACTGGTATATTTCGTGTTCTTTTTACTCCTTTCATATGGTTCTTGCGTACTTAGCGTGCTAAATATGTTGAAAAATAAGCTTGAAATCCTTGCTGGGATAAGATGACAGCCATTATTTACTGCCTTTTAGGTCTGATGATTAAAATTTTGGCTATAAGCGCCTGTAAGCCTTGATTTTAAAACAAAGTTATCGACTGTAATTAAAAATTTAGCACGTTAAGTACGCAAGAACCGGGGGAAATAATTTTTTCTCTAACATGTCGCAGTTCGCTGGTTTCCAACTAATCCGATTTAACCCAATCGGTAGGGCTAAATTACCTGAATTCAATCGTATGGGTGTGCTCGTTTCCAACTAATCCGATTTAACCCAATCGGTAGGGCATGCATGTGAAGGAGAACGCAAATGCTCTTATTACTGTTTCCAACTAATCCGATTTAACCCAATCGGTAGGGCAACTGAACCATTAGCTCGTGCTAATGTCAGTAAAGGTTGTTTCCAACTAATCCGATTTAACCCAATCGGTAGGGTGGTGGTTCTAACTGGCCTCATCCTGATCTTTACAGGTTTCCAACTAATCCGATTTAACCCAATCGGTAGGGGGCACTTCAAGAATGACCCAACGCAGATTTCTAGCGTTTCCAACTAATCCGATTTAACCCAATCGGTAGGGTTCTATCCGGGATAACTGGCGGGACTTACCTCCTTTAGTTTCCAACTAATCCGATTTAACCCAATCGGTAGGGATAAAAAAGCACGAACAGAAGAAAAAATCAGGTTTCCAACTAATCCGATTTAACCCAATCGGTAGGGTTGGTTTTTTGCATAACAGTGCAATTGCAGACCAGAGTTTCCAACTAATCCGATTTAACCCAATCGGTAGGGCGCTTTCAAAAAGTGTTGTCCACGCGATTTTATGTTTCCAACTAATCCGATTTAACCCAATCGGTAGGGTCAATGGGTGAAAAATCCCAGCGGTGCGGTTGTTGTTTCCAACTAATCCGATTTAACCCAATCGGTAGGGGTAAGACGACTGTCTTTCTCTAATCCAGAAAGATTATGGTTTCCAACTAATCCGATTTAACCCAATCGGTAGGGACCCGACTATTATTCCCATGGAACTTTCAGGGAAGTTTCCAACTAATCCGATTTAACCCAATCGGTAGGGAGTTCGTCCAGGAGCCCTTACACAGCAAGGGTTTCAGACGACAAATCGACACCATCCTGAAAAACATTATAAACGTTGTGGAAAATCGAGCAACAGACAAGCCTCAAAACCTTACCCTGTAAGCAATCGACACACTCCAACGGAAAATATAGG
>JAESFG010000245.1_pt1 | contig 127477 bp, 120 predicted proteins | sample 9269371 | NCBI WGS metagenome assembly JAESFG01 (sample SAMN14506227, study PRJNA617093) | algae metagenome | isolation source: Aetokthonos hydrillicola CCALA 1050 (B3-Florida) and co-occurring... | place: USA: South Carolina | collected 2013-01-01 | reverse complement strand
GGACGCGTGCACCACCCCATCCACTGCGTTCCCGGCCGAAGCGGTGCGAAGCGCCGCGCAGAGCCGGGATCTTCCCGGTCTGAGCGAGCGTCCCAACCCGGCCTCAGCCGATCTCTTTGACGGGTGAAGATCCCGGCTCTCGGCCGCCCAGCCGCCTCGGCCGGGACAACAGAGTAGGCAGGCGCGGCCCAACAGAATGGGGCGCGTGCAAACAGACTGGCCGGACGCGCGCAGAACGGGGCGGGCGCGTACCGGCGAGAATGGCGCGACGCCTGCACCACCCCATCCGCCGCGTTTCCGGGCGCGTGCACCACCCCATCCGCCGCGTTTCCGGCCGAAGCGGTGCGAAGCATCGCGCAGAGCCGGGATCTTCCCGGTCTGAGCGAGCGTCCCAACCCGGCCTCAGCCGATCTCTTTGACGGGTGAGGATCCCGGCTCTCGGCGGCCCAGCCGCCTCGGCCGGGACAACAGAGTAGGCGGGCACGGGCCCAACAGAATGGGGCGCGTGCAAACAGAATGGGGCGCGTGCAAACAGAATGGCCGGACGCGTGCAGAACGGGGCGGGCGCGTGCCGGCGAGAATAGCGCGACGCGTGCACCACCCCATCCGCCGCGTTTCCGGGCGCGTGCACCACCCCATCCACTGCGTTCCCGGCCGAAGCGGTGCGAAGCGCCGCGCAGAGCCGGGATCTTCCCCGTCTGATCCAACGCCACAATCCGCCTCAGCCGATCTCTTTGACGGGTGAAGATACCGGCTCTCGGCGGCACAGCCGCCTCGGCCGGGACAACAGAGTAGGCAGGCGCGGCCCAACAGACCCGTCAGCGCTTCTGCATGGAGGCGAGGCGCTTCTGCTTCTTGCGCTCCTTGCGGCTCGAAGGCCGCGCATCCGAGCGCGCCGGAGGAGCTTGCGCGACCGCCTTCGGGTTCTCGACCACCGGCGCGGGATGGGGGTCGAGCGCGCGAGCGGCATCCTGATGGTCGCTGGCGGACTGGCCCTCGAGGAAGAAGCGGCGCACGGCCGGAAAGCGCGACTTGACGGCTCGCTCGATGCGCGCGGTCACTGCCTCGACCGAGGCCGCGGTTTGCGCGTCGTCGAAATCGACGCTGACCGCCACCAGAATGTCGGTCGGGCCGAGGTGCATGGTACGGATCTCGTTCACCGCGCGGATCGGCCGGCCGACGCCCTCCTCGGCGGCGATGGCCTCGCGGATGCCGGCGAGCACCACGGGGCTCGCTGCCTCACCGATGATGAGGCTCCTGATCTCGATGCTCATGAAGGCGGCCACAGCCCCGAGCAGGAGGCCGATCAGGATCGAGGCGTAGCCGTCGGCGGTGGGCGTGTTCGTGAGGTCCGAGATGCCGATGCCGACGGCAGCGATGGTGAGACCGGCGAGCGCGGCCATGTCCTCGAGCAGCACTGTGAAGAGCGCGGGGTCCTTGGAGGCACGCAGCGCGACGAGCAAGGGCACCTTTCCGCGCCGCCCGTTGAACTCGGAGAGCGCCTTCAGCGCCGAGATGCCCTCGAGGGCGAAGGCGACGGCCAGCACCGCATAGTTGACGAGCGGGTCGGTGACGGGATGCGGGTCGATGAGCTTCTCGACGCCCTCGTACATGGCGACGCCGGCGCCGAGCGAGAACAATAGGATCGCCACCACGAAGCTCCAGAAGTAGAGCTCCTTCGAGTAGCCGAAGGGATGGAAGGCGTCGGCGGGGCGCTGCGAGCGCTTGATGCCGAGCAGGAGCAGGCCCTGGTTTGACGTGTCGACGAGGGAGTGGATCGCCTCCGACAGCATGGCGGAGGAGCCGGTCCAGGCCGCAGCGACGAACTTGGCGACCGCAATGCCGAGATTGCAGCCGAGCGCCACCAGCACCACCCCGGTCGACGTCCCCGCTGACACCTTCGCGCTCCCTCGGCCTCGAGCCCTGGGGAAGGTGTTTATGCGAGTTCGCGACCGCCCGGAAGCACGGACGCTGAGCGTGTGAACAAAAAGCCCTGCCGCGGCTCGCGGCAGGGCTCGCGTAAACTCACGCTGGGCGGCGACTAAGGATTTGCGGGCGGAGCGGCAGGAGCGGGCTCGGCCGGCGTGGCGGGAGCCGGCTCCGTCGGCGTAGCCGTAGCCGGTGCAGGCTCGGACGACTTGGTGGCCTCGTCGATCTTCTGCTTGGCCGCATCGACCGCGCCGGAGACGGCCTCCTTGGCCTGCTCGATTACGGGGCCGGCGGCCTTCTTCGCCTCGTCGACGGCCTCAATCGCTTTCTCCTTGGCCTGCTCGAGGGCGGGCTTGGCCTTGTCGATGGCGCTCTGGGCGCTGGCCTTGGTCTTGTCGGAGAGCTCGTGCACCTTCTCCTTGGCGGTGTCGAACAGCGACCTCGGCGGCTTCTTGCGCGCGAATGCCGGCGCGGCGTCGAGCGCCTCCTTCGTGACGTCGGGCAGCGAAACGAACATCACGCCGTCCTTCTCGTCGAACTTGAGCGAGGCGAGATCGACGCCGATCTTCTTCTCGGCGAAGCCGAGATAGCCACCGGTGCCCATGACGACGCCGACGACGGTGTTCTGATCGTTGATGATCAGATCCTCGACGTCGCCGATGATGGTGCCGTCCTTGCCGTGGACCTTGGCGCCGATCAGGTGGTCCTTGGCGAGGTATTGCGTGTCCGTCTGCGCCGGAACGAAGACCGTCGCGTCCTGGGCGCGCGCGGCGACCGCCACGAGCGAGCCGGCAGCGACGAGGCCGGCGGCGAGAAGGGACAGATGTTTCATAGGCTCGTTTCCTCAATGGGGAGCACAAACGCGGTTAAAGTGTGCGCGGACTAACCATCTTTCAAGCACACGACGTGCGGATAGCCGTCTGATTTGACAGGCCGATGTCAACACTTGGGCGAGGAAAGGCCGGCAAATCGCTCAAAAAAGCCGGGAAAAGTGGGGAGCAGGGCAACGCGCCGCGCGTCGGCCGATTGCCCGCCGGGGGCGGAGCGGGCTAAACTGTCATCGATCAACAACATAGGCCGCGGGTCGGCGCTCATTCAGCGCGGGCGGGCCAATTCGGGGTTCCTGATTTGACAGACGCAAGCGACCGGCCGGGCGCCTCGGGCCCGAGCGACATCCGCCCCGTGCTCATCACGGACGAGATGAAGCGCTCGTACCTCGAGTACGCGATGAGCGTCATCATCAGCCGTGCCTTGCCCGACGTGCGCGACGGCTTGAAGCCCGTGCACCGGCGCATTCTCTACGCCATGCAGCGCCTCGGGCTCGACTGGAACAAGAAGCACATGAAGTCGTCCAAGGTCGTGGGCGACACCATGGGCGACTTCCACCCGCACGGCAACCTCGCCATCTACGACGCGCTCGTGCGCCTCGCGCAAGACTTCTCCATGCGCGTGCCGCTGATCGATGGCCAGGGCAACTTCGGCTCCATCGACGGCGATCCGCCCGCGGCCGAGCGCTACACCGAGGCCCGCCTCTCGAAGATCGCCCAGTACCTGCTCGACGACCTCGACAAGGACACGGTCGACTTCAAGCCGAACTACGACGACCGCCTCGAGGAGCCGTCGGTGCTGCCGGCGAAGTTCCCGAATCTGCTCGTCAACGGCGCGGGCGGCATCGCTGTCGGCATGGCCACCAACATACCGCCCCACAATCTGGGCGAGGTCGTCGACGCCTGCCTCGCGCTGCTCGACAACCCCGAGACCTCGATCGACGAGCTCACCCGCATCATCCCCGGCCCCGACTTTCCGACCGGCGGCTTGATCCTCGGCCGGCAGGGCATTCTGGCTGCCTACCACAAGGGCCGTGGCTCGATCGTCATGCGCGCCAAGGTCGAGGTGGAGGAGATCCGCAAGGACCGCGACGCCCTGATCGTCACGGCGATCCCCTACCAGGTCAACAAGAAGACCATGATCGAGAAGATCGCCGATCAGGTGCGCGATAAGAGGATCGAGGGCATCGCCGACATCTGGGACGAGAGCAACCGCGAGGGCATGCGCATCGTCATCGAGCTCAAGCGCGATGCGATCGCCGATGTCGTCCTGAACCAGCTCTGGAAGTTCTCGGACCTGCAGACCACGTTCGGCGCCAACATGCTGGCCATCAGCGGCGGCCGCCCCGAGCAGCTCAACCTGCGCGACATGCTCGAGGCCTTCACCACCTTCCGCCAGGAGGTGGTGACGCGGCGCACGCGCCATCTGCTCATGAAGGCGCGTGAGCGCGCCCACGTCTTGGTCGGTCTCGCCATCGCGGTAGCCAACATCGACGAGGTGATCAAGCTGATCCGCTTCTCGCCCTCGCCGGCGGAGGCCAAGGAGCAGCTCATGGCGCGCGACTGGCCGGCCAAGGACATGGCACCGCTCATCGAGCTCATCGCCGATCCGCGCCACCGTCTCGCGGCGGACGGCACGTACCGGCTCTCCGAGGAGCAGGCCAAGGCCATCCTCGAGCTAAGGCTCTCGCGCCTGACCGCGCTCGGGCGCGACGAGATCGGTGACGAGCTTAAGAAGATCGCCGAGGAGATCAAGGATTACCTCGCGATCCTCTCGTCGCGGGCGCGCATCATCGAGATCGTGAAGGGCGAGCTCACCGCCATCAAGGACGAGTTCTCGACGCCGCGCAGGACCGAGATCGTCGAGACCGAGGGTGAGGTCGAGGACGAGGATCTCATCCAGCGCGAGGACGTCGTCGTCACCGTCTCGCACAAGGGCTACATCAAGCGCGTGCCGCTCTCTGCCTATCGCGCCCAGCGGCGCGGCGGCAAGGGACGCTCCGGCATGTCGACGCGCGACGAGGATTTCGTCACGCAGATCTTCATCACGTCGACCCACACGCCGGTCTTGTTCTTCTCCTCGCGCGGCATGTGCTACCGCATGAAGGTGTGGCGGCTGCCCGCCTCGACGCCGCAAGCCTCCGGCAAGGCGCTGATCAACCTGCTGCCGCTCGCGCAAGACGAGGTGATTACCTCGATCCTGCCGCTGCCCGAGGACCAGGAGACCTGGTCGCGTCTCGACCTCATGTTCGCGACGCGCTCCGGCAACGTGCGGCGCAACTCGCTCGGCGACTTCGAGAGCATCAACCGCAACGGCAAGATCGCCATGAAGCTCGACGCCGAGGAGGGCGGAGAGCCGGACCGCATCGTTTCGGTCGCCATCTGCTCGCCCGAGGACGACGTGTTGCTGACCACCGCGCAGGGCCGCTGCATCCGCTTCCTCATCAAGGATGAGGTGCGCCTCTTCAAGGGCCGCGATTCCTCCGGCGTGCGCGGCATCAAGCTCGAGGACGGCGACGAGGTGATCTCGATGGCGATCCTCACCCACGCCGAGGCGACGCCGGCCGAGCGCGGCGCCTACCTGAAGCAGGCTGCCCAGATGCGCCGCAGCGATGGCGGCGAGGACGTGGAGGCCGCTATCGAGGTCGAGGCCGATGAGGAGGCCGAGGCCGAAGGCGCGGCCGATCTGTCGCCCGAGCGCTACGCTGAGCTTTCCGCCAAGGAGCAGTTTGTGCTGACCGTCTCCGAGAAGGGCTTCGGCAAGCGCTCGTCGTCCTACGAGTACCGGACCAGCGGCCGCGGTGGCAAAGGCATCGTCGCCATGGTGGTGAATGAGAGGAACGGCAATTTGCGCGCCTCGTTCCCGGTCGAGGACAGCGACCAGATCATGCTCGTGACCGACGGCGGCCAGCTCATCCGCTGCCCGGTCGACGACGTGCGCATTGCAGGCCGCAACACGCAGGGCGTACGCATCTTCAAGACCGAGGCCGAGGAGCGCGTCGTCTCCGTCGAGAGCATCTCCGAGGACGAGACCGCAGAAGAGGACGGCGATGGCGGCGAGGGCTAGTCAGGATTGGCTTCGGCAGCCCGGCCCTTCGACTGCTGGCTCATCCCGGCGTTGACGATCGGCTGGGTGTCGCGCTCGCTGCACAGCACGACCATCAGGTTCGAGACCAACGTCGAGCGACGCTCGGCATCGAGCTCGACGATCTTCTTCTGTGACAGCATGTCGAGGGCCATCTCCACCATGCCCACCGCGCCTTCGACCAGCGTCTTGCGCGCGGCGACGACGGCTTGCGCTTGCTGGCGGCGCAGCATGGCCCCGGCGATCTCCGCCGCGTAGGCGAGATGCGTGAAGCCGCACTCGTCGACCGTGATGCCCGCCACCTGCAGCCGGCTGATAAGCTCGTTGCGGAGCTCTGACTTGACCTGATCGCTGTTGCCGCGCAGCGTGACCTCCTGGTGCTCGAAATCGTCGTACGGATAGTGCGAACCGATGGCACGCACGGCGGCCTCGATCTGGACCCTGACGAACGCCTTGTAATCCTCGACGTCGAACAGCGCTTGCGCCGTGTCGGTCACGCGCCAAACGACCTGCGCCGCCATCTCGATCGGGTTGCCGCGCAGATCATTGACCTTGATCGTCTCGGAAATGATGTTGTTGGCGCGGATGGAAAGCTTGGACTTGCTCATCCACGGCCACACCCAGCGCAGGCCCGTCTGCCGATCCGTCCCGGTATAGTTGCCGAAAAGCAGGATCGCCGCGGCCTGGTTGGGCTGCAGCACGTAGAACCCCTTGGCGACAAAGACGACGGCGAGAGCGCCGACGATCATGAGCCCCGACTCCGAAAGTGCAGACAGGATCGTCAAGGCCACGATGATCACCAGGGCGCCGAGCATGACGTATCCGCTCGACGTCTGAGCGACGGATTCGCGGCTCGGACTGAGTGAAGTGGTTGTTTTTTCGCTCATGTTTGCCTCCCGCAAGGCTCCCGCTGGGCTCACTGCCGCCACCCTAATCTATAAAGTCGCATCGGTCTTCTCGCCGGGCTTCCAGGACTGCAAGATTACGCGTCGCGACTGGGGCGGAGCCAACGCTCGATACGGCGGATGATGGCGATGAGCAGGAGCAGCACTGGCACCAGGAGCGCAATGTTCTCGACGGCAGTAAGCAGGAAGGCCGTCTGCACTTGCCAGAGCGGCTGTGGCCCCTCGCTCCAGGCAATCGGCACGATGTCCGGCACGAGCCGCAGCTTTGCCAGCGACGCCGTCGCGTAGGCGACGAGGCAGAGGGCCAGAAGCTTCTGCGGGCCGCTCATGGCAATGCCTCGCGGACCAACGATGTTCGAGCGCATTATCTTTGCCCGCGATCGCTCTGCCGAGCCTTGATCTCCCTCAACCGGGTAACACGTCGTGTCACCTCCTCGACATGCCGAGGGTGTAGTAGTACCGTCGCACCAATGAGCTTTCTGGACTTTATATGCGTGGGGTAGTCCAATGCTCGCGCGTCTTGCGGCTGTTTATGTTTTGCTTGTCGTGGGTCTTTCTCTCGCGGGCGTCGTGGTTTGGCAGCGTCATGTCATTGGCGCGCTATCGGAGGACCTTGCCGCCGCAGACCGGGGCAACGAGAGCCTCCGCCGCACGGTCGCCAAAGCGCAAAAGCGGATCTCTGAAGGTGCGACCGGCGCCGATGCGGCTGCGGGCGAGCTCGCGCGGATGAGGCAGGAGAGGAGCGCCGCCGCAGCGGAACTCGAGGCGTTGCGGAAGCAGAGCGCTGACCTGGGCCGACGTGCGGAGGCCGCCGAGGCGGAGCGGGCGAACGTCGAGAAACGCCTCGCGGACGAGATCCAGGCCCATGTCGCGACGGAGACGGCGTTGAAGGCCGCGCTCGCCGAGCGAGCTTCTGCCCAGAACGCTGTCGCAGGAAAAAATCCTGCCCCTGTCACGGGAAGCCTCCCGTCGCAAGCTGCGCAAGTTGAGGTGGAAAAGCGAGACGACGCGCAGGCTCGAAATATGGCCGCGACTGGAAAGGGCGCGGTGACGGCAGCGGCCGTCCCCGCCGAGCCGCGCGCCGACGCGGCCCCTGTAGCGGCCGACCCGGCAATGCCGGCGACGGCTCAACCTCCGGCCACTGCTCCCGCCGAGCCGGTGAAGAAACCGGCCCAGAGCGCCAGCAAGAAGCGGAAGAAGGCGCCGGCCAGCTCCGACTACTCGTTCTCGTTCTGAGGGGTGCGAGCTAGGGGCCTTTGACCCCGGCAATGGCGGCAAGCGGGCGGAGGAAGCCTTCGAAATTGTTGGCGGTCCATTCGCGCTTCGCCGAATCGCTCACGAGCGAGAAGCTTTTCCCGGCGCCGATGAGACGCGCTTCGATCGTGAAGGTCGTGGTGCCGTCGCTCCAGTCCACCTCGCGCGAGATTTGGAGCACCCGCACGCCATCGACGGTGCGCTCCTTGGGCTCGGCGATGCGCACGTCCCTAATGCGGCCAGTGCCCTTGTTCTGCTAGGCGAGACCGCGGTGATGCGTCTCAAAGTCCTCGAGTGTGAGCGCCGTCCGGTGCGGCTGGGCCTTGTAGCTCACGATGGACCCCGCGGCGCAGATGTCGCTCGCGCAGCGATAGTAGGTGACGCCGTCCGAGCCGTCGCTCTGGCTCCAGCCCTCGATGGAAAGCGCGACGGCCTCCTGCGCGATGGCGGGCTCGCCCATCAGCAGAAGAGCGAGAATCGCAAGAGCGCCGCGCATGGAACGACCCCCGAGGTTGGCCCGCTCCGGCAGCATGCCCCGGGCGCGAGCCTCGATTGATACGGCCCCGGCTCCTCCCTGGGAAGCCTGCGTGAGAACCCGTGCCGCACCGGGCACTAGTCCCGGTGCACCTTGCGATGAGAGCTGCGATACGCTTGCCGGGCGCTCAACCTCTGGCAGAATTTGCTCTGCGTACCCGAGAGGCAGCCATAGCGTTCGAGCAGCTCCGCGTCGCGCTCGCTCACGGGGCCGCCCGCGCGGGCGTTGGCGCGCGCGTGCTCGAGCTCCGCGGCTTCGCCGAGGCTCCCCGCGCTGGCTGGAGCGGTGAGAGCAAGCAACGTGAGGCCGATCACCACCGATGAGGCGCCTTGAGATCGAGTGTTCTGCATGTATCTCGCCTTTACGAGCTCTCGTTGACCCAGGCCAATACGTTGTGATGCTCAGCCCTCGCGTCAAGAGTGCCCGTCCTGGACTGAGTGCCGGCGCAGCAAGGACGGTCGCTAATGTAGGAAATGAGGGCCGCGCCTACCGGTGCGCGGCCTTCGGGCGGATCGAGTGCGTGGTAAGGAGGCCCGCTTCCGAGGCGGCCTTCTGAAGCTCGTGACGGAACTCCTCGCGCCTCTCGTGGATGGACGCGATGACGAGGCCGGTCGGCACGCCGAGGCCGACCAAGGTCGCCTCCGAGAGCTGCAAGCTGGCCTCGATCGTCTCCGGCACCGCATCGGTCACGCCGTTGAGGTAGAGGTGGCGGGCATGTCCGGCATCGCGGGCACGTGCGATGACGACGATGTCGGGTCGCAGGGCGCGCACCGAGCGGACGATCTCGTCGATGCCGGCCTGCGAATGGATAGTGACGATCACGGCTCTCGCATCCATCAATCCGCACTTCTTGAGGAAGGCCGGATTGATGGCATCCCCGAAGTAGACCTCGCGGCCGCGGCGCCTTTCGGCGGTCACCGCCGCGGGATCGCTGTCGACCGCAATGTAGCGGACCTTGTGCCGCTCGAGCATGGCGGCGACGACCTGGCCGACCCGGCCGTGACCGACCACGATGGCATGGCCCATGGGGGCCTTCGGCTCGGCGATAAGATCGGGCCCGAGAACTTTCGGCTTCTCGAGCTTGGCGGCGATGCGCCGCCCGGCAAGCGAGAGAAGAGGGATCAAGGCCATGCTGAGCGACGTCACCGCCAGCACGAAGCTCGAGAGCTTGTCCGCGATGAGGCCGACGGCCGTCGCCATGCCGATGCCGACGAAGGCGAACTCGCCGCCGGGACCGAGCAAGAGGCCGTTCTCGACTGCGGCCGGCCAAGGTAAGCGAAATGCGCGGCCGAGCCCGGCTAGGATGATCGCCTTGACGGCGACGACTCCAACCACGCAGGCAAGCAGCCAGAGCGGCTCGCGCGCAAGCTCTCGAAAGTCGATGTTCATGCCGACCGTGAAGAAGAAGATCCCGAGCAGGAGGCTTTTGAACGGGTCGATCGTGGTCTCGATGGCCTTGCGAAACTCGGACTCGGAAAGCAGCAGGCCGGCCAGAAACGCACCGAGCGCCATGGGAAGACCCGCAAGGCCCGCGGCCATCGCCGTGCTCACGATCACGAACAGCGTCGCCGCTACGAAGAGTTCGTTCATGCCTCTCGCGGTGACCAGGCGGAAGAGGGGCGGCAACAGCAGGAGGCCCGCCACCACGATCAGCCCGATCGCTAGGCCGGCACTCGCGAGCGCGAGCGCGATATCGGTCCAGCCATAGCTGGCCCCGCCGCGCCCCAGGATCGAGATGACGAGCAGGATGGGCACGACCGCGAGATCCTGAGCGAGCAGCACGGAGAAGCTGGCACGTCCGGTAGTCGTGGTGAGACGGCGTTGGCTCGCTAGCACCTCGATCACAATCGCCGTCGAGGAGAGGGCGAGGCAGGCGCCGATGATCATGGCCTGCGTCGGCTCGACGCCGCCCAGGATGGTGATGGCTGCGATCGCGGCCGCCGAAAGGAACACTTGCAGGCTGCCCAGGCCGAACACGAGGCGGCGCATGGTGAGCAGGCGCTGGTAGCTGAGCTCGAGGCCGATCAGGAACAGCAGAAACACGACGCCGAGATCGGCGATGCCCGAGACGTTCTGGGCGTCCACCACGGTCAGCCAGTAGAGGAACGGCCATTCGCCCTTGAACGTGCCGAGCCCGAGCGGACCGAGGATGGCGCCGGCCCCGAGGTAGCCGAGCACGTTGGTCACCCCAAAGCGGCGCAGCAGCGGGACGACGATGCCCGCCGTGCCGAGCACGACCAGCGCGTCACTGTAGACCTCGACGTTGAAAGGAGCGCCGGCCATTCCGTCTCATTTTGATTTTGCGTTCTGACACTGGACTAGATCAGGCGGGCAGATGCAAGGGCTGCGTCTGGGCCGGAGGTGGCGGAAAAGCGGGCAAGGAGAGGCTAGCACGCACGCGCTCGTGAAACCCTGAGCCATACATTTTAGGAACAGCCCGCGGATGGGTCCGTTCTGCTTAGGCTGTGGCATCGGCCGCGGTGAACAGGAGGAAAGCCCCATGAAGAATTTCGTCACTGGTATTGCTTTGGCCGCGCTGCTCGGCGCGGCACCGGCAGTCGCAAAAGACAAGGCCAGCTCTATGAAAGGTGAGGGCGGGCAGCAATCGGCCAGCGCCGAGGAGAACGCAAATCGTCTTCAGAACGACGACGGCACCTTCCAGGGCAAGCCGGTTGTTCAAGGCCCCGCGAACTGGCAGAGCGCCTATCCGTCGAGCACGGGCGCCTCGAGTGGCGAGAGTGGGTCGGCGGCCGGAAGCGAGCGGGCACCCCAGCGCTAACGACGCTCGGAGCCGCGAGCCCGGCGGATCGCACTGGGCTCGCGCTTTTTCTACCGGACGTGCCCCACGCGCTGGCATTCGAGCCACTGCGCGATGACGCTACGGTCATGGAATTGGATGCCGCCGCAGTTCTGGCAGACGATCATCAGCACATTTATCGGAGCATTGGGCGAGCAGTCCTCGCCTGCCGCGCGCTGGCAGCTCAGCGTGTGCACGTCGACGTCGCACTGGGAGCGGAAGCGGCCGCAGACCGGGCAGCTCGTCAGATGCTTCCCGAACAGGAAGCGATCGACGTCTGCTTTCGAGATGCATCTGAGATCGGCCTTCTGCACGTCGGCCTTCTTGGTATCCTGGGTGAGCGTGTCCGCCATCGCGATGCCCCTGTGACAACCAGACCTCTTGTCAAAGGATAGATATGAATTCGCGCCGTGCAAGCCACCAACGGCCTTTGACGCGAATTAGTGAAAGCGCCCACGGCATGGCTCGCGAATGCTGCGCTGCGGGAGATCAGATGATCTCCGCAGCCCTGGGGCCGAGTGGGCCGTGCATCTGCTGCAGTGTGCCGGCCACCGGGCACCGGCTCTTCAGGGCGGCGATGTCGCGGCAGACGAGCCGCTTGCGCCCGGTCGCGGCGATCAGACCCCAGGACCTGAGCCGTGAGACGATGCGCGAGACGGTGTCGGCATTGAGGGCCAAGTGGTCGGCGACATCCGAGCGGGTCAGCGGCATGTCGAAGACGAGACCGGCCGGCACCGGCTTGCCGATGCGCAGCGCAAGCTCCGTGATCAGAGCCGCAACGCGCTCCTCGCCGGTCAAGCCGGCGATGATCATGTTGTGGAGCGCAAGGCGCGCCGATTGGTCGGCCAGCCGGTCGGACACATAGCGGGCGAGCTCGGGATCGGTCTCGGTCAAGGCCTTGACGGTGGACCAGCGCAGACGCAGCACCTCGGCGCCTTCGCCAGCCGCCATGAGCGCGGCGCCTTCCATCGGCGGAACCGCGTGCGAGCGGATGAGATCGCCCGGATAGAGGATGCTCAGGATCTGGCTGTTGGCATTCGGCATGGCCGTGCGCAAGAGGAAGACGCCACTCTGCACGAGGTAGAGAACCTCGTCCGGCGCGGCGGTGAGTGGCAGGCGCTGACGGCTGCGCGGGCGCACGGCCACTGCATGCTCGGCAAGCCGTTTTGCGATCGCTTCGGCCCCGTACTTGCGGATGGGGGCGAGTCCCTGTGGCTGCGTGTTGGACATCGGCTCACTGGTCGGCGGCAGAAGTGGAGGTCGCGCGAGCCCGAGCACCCGAGAGAGAGGCCGGCGACTCAAGTCTGCAACAGTCGAGCGCCGGTCTCTGAGGAGCCTTGATCGCAATCAATGGCGGGAGGAAAGGCGCCCCGCCGCAGCGTCGCGGCGGGGTTGATCCCGGTCAAACCGTTCGTGGCGCACGCGCAACGTAGCGACCGCAATTCAGTTTCAACTGATCGAGATCAGGTAGGGGGCCTACTTGGCGCTTAAGCGTTGGCGCGGCGCACCGCACTCTACGGCCAGTGCTTTCGAGGCCGGTGCGTTCGTGAGGAGACCGGCTCGCGGTTTTGAGACCAGGGGGATCCTATGAACACGGCCAGATACAACCCGGCCAGACCGACAGCTGCGATCACGGCGCTTGTCGCAGCGTTGGCCGCGTTTGCTCTGCCGGCGGCCGCCGGCGACAGCAACGGCAATTTCCAGGCGAAGCTCGGCCTGACCGGTGTCTGGACGGACGACGATACCACCTCGCTCGTGCACAGCGGCCTCGGCCAGCTGGCGCCCGCCACGTGGGCAACCACGAGCGACACGGCGATCCCGTCGCTGACGCTCACCTACTATCTGAACAAGAACCTCGCGGTTGAGCTGTTCTGCTGCTTCGACAAGGTCAGCGTCGACGCCAAAGGCGCGCTCGGCGGCCTCGGTGGGCTCGCCGACGCGTGGCTCTTCCCCCCGATCCTGACGCTGCAGTACCACTTCGACGGCCTTGGCCCCTTCAAGCCTTACGTCGGCGTCGGCGCGGAGTGGATCCATTACTTCAACGAGAAGTCCAAGGCCGGCACATCGCTCGGCCTTCCGAGCGTCGATTTCGACGACAGCTTCGGCCTCGCCGTGCAGGCGGGCGTCGACTACGACCTCGGCGCCGGCTGGTCGCTCGGCCTCGACGTGAAGAAGGTGTGGGAGGATACGACCATCACCTGGACCGATGGCGCTGGCACCACGCTGGTCGCCAAGCACGATGTCGATCCGCTGATCGCCACCGTGAACCTCGGTTACCGCTTCAATCTCTCCGACATCTTCGGGGCGCGGGAGGCGGCACCGCTGAAGTAGCGGTGCACCGGTTCAACGCGGCTTGTGAGCCTTGTACAGCAGGCCCGGTGAGAGGATGAACTCGCCGGGCCTCAGCGCGTCTGCGTCGAGCGTGCCGTCCGGGCGGCGCGGCGCGAGGCCGGCATAGTCGTAGTGGCGCCCCATGGCGTCGACGATGGAGGCCGCGATCGGTGCTCCCGCATAGGAGCCGATGGCCGGTCCGGTCGGCGTTGCCCCTCGGATCAGCGAATATGTGAGTGGGCGCGATGTTATGACGGGTGCAAGAGGCATGGGTTCACCTGACTTTCTTGTCGTCGCTCTAGTCGGTCTTCCTCGGTCTCGTGCCGGGTGCGCTCGGTCATGTGGACGGCGGCACCTGGAAATGCCAGGGCGGCCCCCTCTCGAGCGCGCTCGAAAGGATGTGGTCAACGGCCGCTGCACCGAAGTTGCTCGCTACCTAAAGTGCGGCAGCCGCTTAATCGTTGCATGACGTACCGTTTTGCACCGCAACACGCTCGCGTGCGCGGCGAGCTTTCGTTTGCTTTCGCAAGCACCGCGGCTACAAAGAGCCCATGCGCAGAACTGGCTTCTACTCAGGGTCGTTCGATCCCGTAACTCTCGGCCACACCGACATCATCGAGCGGGCGAGCCGGCTCGTCGACCGGCTGGTCATCGGCATTGGCGTCCACCCCGCCAAGGCTCCCATGTTCGCCGACGCGGATCGCGTGGCGATGCTCGAGGCGGAGACTGCCCCCATCGGCAAGGCGCAAGGCATCGAGATCAGCGTCGTCACGTTTTCGGATCTCGCCATCACGGCGGCCCAGCGTGAGGGGGCGGGCGTCATTTTCCGCGGGCTGCGGGACGGCACCGATTTCGACTACGAGATGCAGATGGCGAACATGAACGGTGCCATGGCCCCCGAGGTTCAGACCGTATTCGTCGCCGCCTCGCCCCAGGTTCGGCACATCGCTGCCAACCTCGTGCGCCAGATTGCCCAGATGGGGGGGGATGTCACGCCCTTCGTGTCCGAGGCGGTAGCACGCCGGCTGGCCGGAAAGGCGAAATCGAAGCGCTGACCGGCCATTCGGCGCCCGGGTTGCCCGGCTGGCCGCAACAGGCGATAAGGTCATGGCGTATGGCGTCTGCCCAAGAAACTGAGGCTCCAAGGACGGGTTCAATGCAAACGATGAGGTGTCTCGCCGCGCTCGCGCTGGCTTTGGCCATTGCCGCCTGCTCGACCAGCAGCAGCGGTCAAATCGGCGCGGTTCCCGCGCAGATGACCAACCCGATCACCAGCACCGCGGCGCTGCCGGCCGATCCCTCGAACACGCTGATCCTGGAGCTCAAGACCGGCAAGGTGACGATCCGGCTCCGGCCCGACCTCGCGCCGAAGCACGTCGAGCGCGTGAAGCAGCTCGTAGCCGACCATTTTTATGACGGCCTCAAATTCCACCGCGTCATCCCGGGCTTCATGGCGCAGACGGGAGATCCGCTCGGCACCGGCCAGGGCGGCTCGAAGTATCCGGACCTGCCGGCCGAGTTCACGGCGACGCCCTTCGTCCGCGGCACGGTCGGCGCGGCGCGCACCAACGATCCCAACTCCGCCAACAGCCAGTTCTTCATCTGTTTCGGCTATGCGACGCAGCTCGACGGCAGCTACACCGTCTGGGGCCAGGTTACGGACGGCATGCTGCTGGTCGACAAGATTGCGCCGGGCGAGCCCCCGCCGAAGCCCGATGTCATCGTGAAAATGTATCTTGCCTCGGCGCCCCGCTGATCCATTCCCGGCCGCGAGGCCGCTCGCAGCGCGCCGAGGCTGAGCCCACCAATTTTCCGTTCCTCACTTCTGACTGGAGACTCTGCATGGCCGATATCAAGGACCCCGAGAACACGCTCATCATCGAGACCACCAAGGGGCGCGTTGTCATCGCCATGCGGCCGGATCTCGCGCCGAAGCACGTCGAGCGCATCAAGCAGCTCGCGCGCGAGGGCTTCTACGACGGCGTCGTGTTCCACCGTGTGATCGACGACTTCATGGCGCAGACGGGTTGCCCGCACGGCACCGGCACCGGCGGCTCGAGCTATCCAAACCTCACGGCGGAGTTCAATGCCGAGCCGCACGTGCGCGGCATCTGCTCCATGGCGCGCGCGGCCTCGCCCGACAGCGCCAACAGTCAGTTCTTCATCGTTTTCGACGACGCGACCTTCCTCGACAGGAAGTACACGGTGTGGGGCCAGGTGATCGAGGGCATGGAGAACGTCGACAAGATCAAGCGCGGCGAGCCGGTTCAGAACCCGGACAAGATGGTGTCTGTCAAGGTGGCGGCCGACGCCTAGCCCTCGAGGTTGAACCATGTCGTTGCAGGCAGCTGCGTTCTGTCTCTTGGCGTTCCTGGTTGGCGCCGCGCTCTCGTTTCAGGCGCCGATCAACGCCATGGCGGGTGCGCGGCTCGGCCATCCGCTTGGCGCCGCGTTGCTGTCCTTTGTCGTCGGCACCATCTTTCTCATCATCGTGACGCTGCTCGCGGCGCGCGACCGCATCGATTGGTCCGCGCTTTCCTCGATGCCGCCGTTGCTCTGGATTGGCGGTGTGCTCGGCGCGGCCTACATCACGGTCGCGATCATGTTGACGCCGGCGATTGGCGTCGGTGCATTGATCGCCCTGACCATTGCTGGGCAGGTGACGGCCAGCCTGACGCTCGATCACTATGGCCTGCTCGGCCTCGCAGCCCGCGAGATCACTATGGGACGGGCGGCCGGCGCGGTCTTGGTCGTTGCCGGCGCACTCATGGTACGTTTTCTCTAGAGGGAACGAGAGAGGTGTTGATGCCGGCTGGAACATGGGCCCTGTGCAACGTGGGCATCGCGGGCATGCTCGGCGCGGCGGGCGTGGCGCTTGCGGCGTTAGCGGCGCACCGCGTCGCCGACCCGTCGCTCACGACGGCGGCGCTGTTTCTCATCATGCATGCGGCAGCCGCGGTTGCGCTCTCGACATTGGCCGGCGGATCGCCCTGGCCGACCGGATTTCTGCTCAGCGCATCGCTCATGATTTTTGCCGTCGCGCTTTTCTCCGGCGACGTGACGAGCCGGGTGCTCCTCGGCGACCGGCTCTTTCCGATGGCGGCCCCGCTCGGCGGGTCGCTCATGATCCTGGCCTGGCTAGGGGCAGCTCTCAGCGGAGTGGTCGGGGCGCTGCGCAGCTAGCGGCCCATTTCGGCGGCGGCTCGGACGGGCCCTGCGGCGGGTCTATCTTGGGCTCGGGCTCGCTCTCAGGCGGCGGCACGGGCTCGCTGGTCGGATCGGGGCGGAACGGCTCCGGCGGCTTATGCGGATCGGGATCGGACGGCGAGCGCGTCGGTTGGGTCGGGCCGGGCACGGCAATCTCCGCAATGGTCGAAAGACCCACAATGCCGCGGTGACGCAGGGGTTCCGCTCGCTGCACGCTTGGGGCTATGAGAGCGCAATGCGCACCGATCTCTTCGACTTCGAGCTGCCCAAGGACCGCATCGCGCTCCATCCCGTGGAGCCACGGGATGCGGCGCGCCTGCTGGTGGTCGATCCGGCAGGCGGGCTCGATGACAAGTGCGTACGCGACCTGCCGGCTTTCCTGAGACCCGGCGACGCGCTCGTGATCAACAACACGCGCGTGATCGCAGCCGCGCTCGAGGGCGTGCGGGTGCGGGGCGATCTCAAGTCGCGCGTGAGCTTCAACCTTCTGCGCCGTGTCGATGCAAGTCGGTGGCGCGCGCTGGCGAGGCCTGCGAAAAGGCTCGCGGTTGGCGACCGCGTCCGCTTCGGGGAGGGCGCCCACGTGTGCCTGCTCGGCGCACTCGAGGCGATGGTCGCCGCGCGGCTCGAGGCAGGTGAGGTCGAGCTCGCCTTCGATCTCGCCGGACCTGATCTAGACCAGGCCATCGCCGCGGTCGGACAGATGCCACTGCCGCCTTACATCGCGGGCAAGCGGGCACCCGACGACCGCGACCGGACGAGATATCAGACCGTCTATGCCGAGCCGGAAGGCGCGGTGGCCGCGCCCACCGCGGGGCTGCACTTCACGCCTGAGCTTTTTGCCGCGCTCGCGGCACGCGGCATCTCGCGTCACACGGTAACGTTGCACGTTGGCGCAGGCACGTTCCTGCCTGTGAAGGCCGACGATACGAGCGGCCACGTGATGCACGCCGAGTACGGCGAGGTGACCGAGGCCACTGCCGCGGAATTGAATGCCGTGCATGCAAGCGGCGGGCGCATTGTCGCCGTCGGCACGACGTCTCTCCGGCTGCTTGAAAGCGCCGCCGATCGGGACGGCACCATCAGCCCCTTCCGCGGCGACACCGCGATCTTCATCACCCCGGGCTACCGCTTCCGCGCCGTCGATGTTCTGATGACCAACTTTCACCTGCCGCGCTCGACCCTCTTCATGCTGGTCTCGGCTTTCTCGGGTCTCGACGTGATGAAGACGGCTTATGCCCACGCCATCGCCGCCGGCTACAGGTTTTACTCCTATGGCGACGCCTCTTTGCTTCTCCGAAAGGAGAATGCGGCGGAGGGTGTGTAAACTTCTCTTCATCCCCGCGACCTGATATCGGTGGGCTGGACCCGTGCCGGGCCAGTCCCACTCTCGCGAGGCGCATCATGACAATCCGTAATTCCTTACTCCTGCCGATCATGGCTCTTGCGTGGCTGGCAGCGCCTCTTTCTCCGGTGCAACCGGGCCGCGCCATGGCGGGCGACGCCTGCACGTCGGCCGATACGCCACGCTGCAGGGTGAAGCTCTCGACCGGCATCGAATTGGCCTACATCGAGGTCGGCCCCGCGGACGGAAAGCCGGTGATCCTCATCCATGGGCTGACCGACAATGTTCGCTCGTGGGTGCTGTCGATGAACGCGCTGCACGCGATCGATCCCAAGCTGCACATCTACGCCATCGACCTGCGCGGGCACGGACACAGCAGCATGCCGGACGAGAAGACGTGCGCGCCTGCGCCCCAGGCCTGCTACCGCATGTCGGATCTCGCCGCTGACGTCGTGGCCTTCATGAAGGCCAAGAGCATCGAGAAGGCCGACCTCGCCGGCCACTCGATGGGCTCGTTCGTGGTGCAGGAGATTGCGCTCACGCATCCGGAGATGGTGGGTCACGCCATTCTTGACGCCACCGGCGCAAAAAGCGTCGGCAATGCCGCGCTCGGCGATTTCGTCCTGGCTCAGACCATCGAGGGCGCGTGGAGGAAGGCGCTCGAGGAGAAGGGCAAGAAATACCCGGCGGAGGTTTACGGGCTGACGCCGCTCGATGCGGATCCCAAGGCCATGGAGTGGATCGCGGCCAATTGGGTGGTCGATCCGGCGGCTGAGCCGGCATTCCTCGAGCCCTATACGCCGGAGACCGCGCACATCCGGCTCGGCACCTGGATCGGCGCCACCAAGGGTCTGCTCGCCCAGGACAACACGGCGCGTCTCGAGGGCCTCACGGTGCCGGCGCTCGTGATGTGGGCTTCGCAGGACAGCATTTATCTCGCCAAGGACCAGGACGAGATCAAGGCGAGCCTAAAGGTCGCGGCCGGCAAGACCGGCATCACCTCGTACTGGAAGGAGTACGGCAAGCGTCCCCTGCCGGCCTCGGGCGTGCAGGACAGCGACATCGGCCACAACATTCAGTGGTCCGCGGCCGAGACCGTGGCCAAGGATATCTATGCCTTCATCACGACGGGCGCGCCGACCTCGGATCTCGTCTACAGCGACGAGGCGCCGAACGTGAGCAAGCTCATCGTCGAGCCCGGCAAGGCGGTGGTCGAGAAGATCGGAAAGTAGCGACGTGACGGTGGATGTTCCGACAGCGGGCCCGGTGGCTCAACCGGCCGCGCCGGCTTTCGGCTATCGCCTGATCGGGCGGGACGGCACCGCGCGCCGCGGCGAGATCGTGACGCCGCGCGGCATCATCCGCACGCCGGCCTTCATGCCGGTCGGCACGGTCGCGACCGTCAAGGCCCTCTATCCCGAGCAGGTGCGTGAGGCAGGCGCCGACATCCTGCTCGGCAACACCTACCACCTGATGCTGAGGCCGGGCGCAGAGCGCGTCGCCAAGCTCGGCGGGCTGCATCGATTCATGCGCTGGGAGCGGCCCATCCTGACCGACTCGGGCGGCTTCCAGGTCATGAGCCTCTCCAAGATCCGCAAGATCACGGAGGAAGGGGCCATGTTCCAGTCGCACCTCGACGGCTCGCGCCACATGCTCTCGCCCGAGCGCTCGGTGGAGATCCAGTGCCTGCTCGGCGCCGACATCCAGATGCAATTCGACGAGTGCATCGAGCTGCCGGCGGAGCGGCGCGAGGTGGAGCGGGCGATGGAGCTGTCCCTGCGCTGGGCGGAGCGCAGCCGGCGGGCGTTCCTGGCCCAGCGGGCGAGCGGAGGCGCCGGTCCCGGTCAGGCGCTGTTCGCCATCGTGCAGGGCGGCACGGATGGGGAGCTTCGCAGGCGCTCGGCGGAGGCGCTGGTCGGCATGGACCTCGAGGGTTACGCGCTGGGCGGGCTCGCTGTCGGCGAGGGCCACGATCTCATGCTGGCGACCATCGAGGCGACGCTGCCCTTCCTGCCGGAGGACAAGCCGCGTTATCTCATGGGCGTCGGCACGCCGAAGGACCTCATCGAGTCCGTGCGCCGCGGCATTGACATGTTCGATTGTGTGCTGCCGACCCGCAACGGCCGCCACGGCCTCGCCTACACCTGGCAGGGACCGGTCAATCTGCGCAACGCTGTTCACGCCGACGATCCGGCGCCGCTCGATCCCGAGAGCAGCTGCGCCGCCGCGCGCGACTACTCGCGCGCCTATCTCCATCACCTGATCCGCTCGGGCGAGTATCTCGGCGCGATGATCCTGTCGTGGGTGAATACGGTCTTCTATCAGGATTTGATGGCGGGGATGCGAGCCGCGATCGAGGCGGGCCGCTTCGCCGCCTGGGCCACCGAGACGCAAGCGCGTCTCACGGGCGCCGAGGGGGCATAGCTAGGCCCCATCGCCCACGCCTTTTCTGTGCATTCTCTCCCGGTGGATCAGGTACACGCCCGACGCGACGATGATCGCCGCGCCCGCGAGCGTCCATCCGTCCGGAAGGTCGCCGAACACGGCGAAGCCGAACGCCACCATGGTGAGGAGCTGCATGTAGAGGAAAGGCGAGATGGCGGACGCCGGAGCGAGTCGGTAGGCGTGCAGGAAGAGCCAGTGCCCGAGGCCGCCAAGCAGGCCCGTCGAGCAAAGGAGCACCCAGGCCGCGATGCTGGGCGGCGTGTGCCAGTCGGAGAAGGCGAGCGGTGCCGCAGCGACGGTGCCGACGAACATGGAGTAGAAGAGCGTCACCAGCGGCGGATCGAAGCGCGCCATGTGGCGCGTGAGCAGCATGAACAGTGAATAAACCAGCATGGACGCGAAGGCGTAGAGCACGGCCGGGTGCACCGCGCCGAGGCCCGGCCGCACCGCGACGAGAACGCCCACGAAGCCGACGAGGATGGCGACGAGCCGGTGCATGCCGACCCATTCGCCGAGCAGGGGTCCGGCGAGCAGCGCCACCACCAGCGGCGCCAGGAACACGATGGTGACGGTCTGATCCAGGCGCAGATACTGTAAGGCGAGAAAATTGAACGCGGTCGTGCCCACCATCAGCACCGAGCGCACGAGCTGCAGGCCGAGCTGATTGGTGGTGAAGAGCTCCTTCGCGCTCATGAGGCCGAAACTTGGCACCAGCACGATGAGCAGCAGGAACTGGCCGATGAAGCGCGTCCACACCACCTGCGCCACAGAGAGGCCGTCGCGCGTCACCAGATACTTTGCGGCGGCGTCGAGGCTCGAGAACAAGACGATGGCCGCCAGCATGAGGCCGATGGCCTCGAGGCGCTGACGGGCGGGCTCGGCGGGGGTCGAAGCGGGCGTTTCCAGGGTGTCTTTCATGCGAGGCTCGGCTGGGGAGGCCCTCTCATAGCGCAAAGCAGGCCCTTCTCGGCGCGGCATTTTTCCGGCCCGCCGGCGCCAGAGGCCGAACGCCCCTCCCGTGACACTTGAGCCCCGATTGTCGGCCTGCCTTGACCCGCCGGGGGCGCCCCCTTAAGAAGGCGCTCTCTCGAAGGCTTTTTGCGCGGCGGGTTTCCCGCGCGCCCTTGCTTCGGGCCGGTAGCTCAGCGGTAGAGCACGTGACTTTTAATCATGGGGTCCCGGGTTCGATCCCCGGCCGGCTCACCACCTCGCTGTAACGCGTAATCCCGCACGGCCGCGATCGAGGCAAAGCCTGGCGCGCCGTCCCGTCTGCTCCTATCTAGACGGGGGCGGTTGGCAGGCCGCACGAGCCCGATCGACCAGACCTTGAGCGACCGGCTAGAGCGAGGAGTGCGCGTCCGATGAGTTGGAACCCCGCATTCGAGCCCGGCTGCCCGGACGCGGTCGGCCTCGACGCCATCGAGACCGTGATCGTTCCGCGCTCCCGCGACCTCGGCGGGTTCGAGGTGCGCCGCGCGCTCCCGGCGCCCAAGCGCCAGATGGTCGGCCCCTTCATCTTTTTCGATCAGGCCGGCCCCGCCGAGTTCCTCACCGGCAAGGGCGTGGACGTCCGCCCGCATCCCCACATCGGGCTCGCGACCGTGACCTACCTCTTCCGCGGCGATTTCCACCACCGCGACAGCCTGGGCACCGACCAGATCATCCGCCCCGGCGCGTTGAACTGGATGGTGGCGGGCCGCGGCATCACGCATTCCGAGCGCACGAGCGCCGAGGCGCGCGAAGGCCCCCACAGCCTATTCGGCATCCAGACCTGGGTGGCGCTGCCCGAGGCGATGGAGGAAAGCGCGCCCGCCTTCGAGCATCACGGAAAGGAGAGCCTGCCCGTCATCGAGGCAGAGGGAGCGACGCTGAGGCTCATCCTTGGCCGCGCCTACGGCACAAAGGCGCCCGCGGCCGTCTTCAGCGACATGTTCTATGGTGACGCAAAGCTCGAGCCTGGGGCGCGCCTCCCGCTGCCGGACGACCATGAGGATCGCGGCATTTACGTCACGGAGGGCAGCATCACGGTCGCGGGCCAGAGGTTCGAAGCCGGCCGCATGATGGTGTTCCGGCCTGGCGACCCCATTACCGTGGCGGCCGGGCCGGAGGGAGCGCGCCTCATGATCCTCGGCGGCGCGACGCTCGGCGGACCGCGCTACATCTGGTGGAACTTCGTGTCGTCGAGCGCCGAGCAGATCGAGGAGGCAAAGCAGGAATGGCGGCGAGGCGCCTGGGGCGACGGCCGTTTCGACCTTCCGCCGACCGACCGGGCCGAGTTCATTCCTCTCCCCGACTGAGGCGAGCGGCTACTCCTCCTCGTCGTCCTCGTCGCCATCCTCGGCGCCCTCAAGCGCAAGCTCGATATAGGCGATCAGATCCTCTCCGTCGGTGGCCTCGGCGGCGGCCTCGTCGATCGCGTCCGCATCGAAGCCAGCTTCCTCGGCATCGCGATAGCATTGGCCCGCGAGCTTCTCGGCGAGCTCGGAGCGGCTCGCAGAGCTCTTGGCCACCGCGTGGACCTCCACCCATCGCTCGAGGAATGCCAGCGCGTCCTCATCCATTGCACACCCCCTCATTGGCGTCGCGGGCCCCGGCCCGCCGACTCGTCCCCAACCTGACCAAAGAGCTAAAAGCGCCTTTTTAATTTGATCAAGGCGAAGATTTTCTCGCGGCTCGACAGACAGTTGCAACCTCGTTTTGCAGCGGACGGCCGGGTGCGCATGGGCTCGCGCCTGTCACAGGGAGCTGATAGAGTCCGTCCTGGGAGCTTATTCATTTGAGGGAGACGGGGCGTGGAGCAGATCGTCAGTCAGATCGTCAGCTTTTTGCAGCAGGGCATTGCGGCCATCTTCAAGTTCATCCAGCTGATTTGGACTTGGTCGTTCGGTCAGATTCTCGCCATCCTCCATTCCGATTGGCAGAGCCTGCCGATCTGGAAGATCGTGGTCCTCGCCGCCGTCGTCATCGCCATCGTCTACGTGCTCTACAAGGCCATCATCCAGCTGTGGAAGGCCGCCGAGGAGATCTTCAAGGCGTTCATCGGGCTTCTGTCCGTGCTGGTGACGATCCTGCCTTTCATCCTGATTGCGGGGCTCATCGCCGCCGCCGGCGGCTGGGTCATCCAGAACGTGAACTTCTAGCGCGCGGTGGACGACGCACCCGCCAGAGCACGGGCAGCCTTGCGCAATGGGCGGCCGGCGCTAGAGTCGGACCGTGCTTCGCGACACCTACGATCTCGCCATTGTCGGGGGCGGCATCAACGGCGCCGGAATTGCCGCCGACGCCGCCGGCCGTGGTCTGACAGTTCTGCTCGTCGAGCAGGGCGACCTCGCGGGCGCCACCTCCTGGGTGAGCTCGAAGCTGATCCACGGCGGGTTGCGCTATCTCGAGCATTGGGAGTTCCGCCTCGTGCGTGAGGCGTTGGCGGAGCGCGAGGTGCTTCTCGCCAAGGCTCCGCACCTGATCCATCCCCTGCGCTTTGTGTTGCCGCACGTCAAAGGCATGCGGCCGCGGGGGCTGATCCGGCTCGGGCTCTCGCTCTACGACAACCTCGCAGACCGCGAGCGGCTGCCCGCATCGGCCTCGCTCGATCTGTCTCGCGATCCGGCAGGGCGCGCGCTTCTGCCGGAGCTTTTGCACGGGTTTTCCTATTTCGATTGCCAGGTCGACGACGCGCGCCTCGTCGTGGCGAATGCAATCGATGCGGCGGCGCGCGGCGCGGACGTCTTGACGCGCACGCGCCTTGTAGCGGCGAGAATGGCGGACGGCCGTTGGACGCTAACGCTCGACGGCGGGGGAGAGCCGCGCCAGGTCGCCGCGCGGGTGATGGTCAATGCGGCGGGCCCGTGGGTCGGTGACGTGGCGCGGCTCGCCCTGGGAGATGCTGACAAGGACGTCCCTAGGATCCGTCTCGTCAAGGGCAGCCACGTGGTGGTGCCGCGCATCGCCGGCGCCGAGGATGCCTATCTCATGCAGTCCCCTGACGGGCGCGTGGTCTTCGCGCTGCCCTACGAGGAGCGCTTCACGCTGATCGGCACCACCGACGTTCCCGTAGCGGGCGACGCGGCCGACGCCGCCATCTCGGCGGAGGAGGAGGACTACCTTCTTTCGCTCACACGACGCTTCTTCGCGAGGCCTCCGGCCGCTGCCGACATCGTCTGGCGCTTTGCCGGCGTGCGGCCGCTCGTCGACGACGGGGCGGCCAAGGCATCGGCCGTGACGCGCGAGTACCGCCTCGATCTCGTCGCGCCGCCGGGAGCCCCCGCACTGCTCAACGTCGTCGGCGGCAAGATCACAACCTACCGGAGCCTGGCGGAGGCGGTTCTCGCCAAGCTCGCGCCGCATCTGCCCCAAATCGGCCGGCCGTGGACGGCAGGGACACCGCTTTCCGGGGGAGACGTCGGCGAGGGCGGTCTCGAGGGCTATCGCTTCCGTCTCCGGCGCCGCTACGGGGGCCTTCCCGACCCGCTCCTCTGGCGCTTGTCGCGGCTCTACGGAACGCGCGCTGAGACGCTGCTTGGCGATGCCAGAACCGTAGCCGATCTCGGCGCCGATGTCGGCGGCGGCCTCAGCGAGCGCGAGGTCGACTACCTCAAGGCGCACGAATGGGCGCGGACGGCGGACGATGTTCTCTGGCGGCGGACGAAGGTTGGCCTGCACCTCAAAGCCGACCGCTTCGAGTTGGCGGCAGAGCGGATCTCCAAGTTGTTGTGAACGCACAGGGTTCGGCGCGCTCCCCGCCTCGGATCCGTCATCGGGGCGCCCCATTCCCGACCCTTGCAGCGCTTCCCCGCCGCCAGTAGGGTACGCGTCGACTGAGTGGACTGAGAGGGGCCGCCCCACCTCGCCACGATCTCCCGTCGTTCCCGGGTTTGTCGTCTACGGCCGTGTTGCTCGGCTGCGGCTCGGCATTGGGCGAGCGGCAGAGGGGCAACATAATGAGCTGAGAGGGAGGAACGCCCGTGGCGAAGAGTGCCAAGAACTGGATTGTCGAAACCGACTGGCTCGCCGCGCATCTCGACGCGCCCGACCTCATCGTGTTCGACGGCTCGTGGCACCTGCCGAACTCAGGGCGCGACGCCAAGGCCGAGTATCTGGCCGAGCACATTCCCGGCGCCATGTTCTTCGATATCGACGACCTCGTCGACGAGAAGTCGTCGCTGCCGCACATGCTGCCGCCGACGCCGAAGTTCGCTTCCCGCATGAAGAAGATGGGTGTCGGCGACGGCATGCGCATTGTGGTTTACGATACCTACGGTCTGTTCTCGGCCGCACGCGTCTGGTGGACCTTCCGCGCCATGGGCCATCAGGACGTCGCAGTGCTGAACGGCGGCCTGCGCAAGTGGAAGGCCGAGGGGCGCCCGGTCGAGGATGGGCAGCCCGTGCCACGCACGGCGCGTCATTTTACGCCCCTCCTCAACAACTCGCTCGTGCGCGACCTCGACGACATGAAGAGCTATGTGGCGAGCGGCGGCATGCAGATCGTCGACGCGAGGCCGAAAGCGCGCTTCGAGGGCACCGAGCCCGAGCCGAGGCCCGGCCTGCGCCAGGGGCATATTCCTGGCGCCAGGAACGTGCCGTCGGGCACCATCCTCAACCCGGATGGAACATTGAAGTCGAAGGAGGAGCTCGAGAAGATCTTCCGCGACGTTGGCATCGATCCGCTGGCGCCGGTCGTCACCACCTGCGGATCGGGCGTCACCGCCTCGATGCTGTCGCTGGCCCTTTCCGTGCTCGGCCAGACCAACGCCGCCGTCTACGACGGCTCTTGGGCCGAGTGGGGCCAGGAGAGCCTCGGCACGCCGATCGAGACCGGCCCGGCCAAGAAATAGCCGGCGGGCCGCCCGCGCCAGCCGCTTGCACAATTAGAACATCCCGGCCCTGCACGTCGGTCCACACCGCTTGGCCGGCAACAGATCGCTTGGGTAGGTCTGTATCCGCCACCGCATTGCTTCCCGGCCGAGGCGGCTTTGCTGCCAACAGCCGGATCTTTGCCCGTGGAGAGCTAGGCTTCGGGAAAGTGCTGGAACACCCAGGTCTCGGTAAGGGCGCGGTCGCCCTTCCGGAGATAGGCACGGAGGTCGACCGGCTCGTTGCCGGTGACCTCGAGGTCGAACAGCGCCCGCCAGCGCTCGCGCTGGTCAACCACAGGATGCGTGTAGGCGTTGCTTACGACGCCGCGCGAGGGCGTCACCACGATCTCGACGCCGTCGTCGCGGCGCACGCCGTCGAACACCTTGCCCTGGAAGTCGATGACGAACTTGCGCACGCCCTCGGGGCGCTTGTGGCCGGGCCTGCCCCCGAGACCCGTCCACGTGGCCGTGGCGTAGCCGAGCGCCGGCGGCATGTCGATGTCGTCGATCCAGAGCAGCCGGTAGCGGTAGCGGCGCTGGCTACCGGCCTTGAACGGCTGGTTGGGAACCCAGTAGGCAGCGATGTTGTCGTGGATCTCGTCGTCAGTTGGGATCTCGAGAAGTTGCACCGCGCCCTCGCCGAAGGACTCGAGCGGCTCGATCCAGACCGACGGTCGGCGCTCGTAGAACACGCTGTCGTCGAGATAATGCACGAAGTCGCGGTCGCGCTGCAGCAGGCCGAAACCGCGCACGCCGTTGTCGACGAAGGCGTTGACCATCACGCGGGGCGGATTGTTGAGCGGCCGCCAGATACGCTCGCCTGCCCCGGTCCAGATGGCGAGCCCGTCCGAGTCGTGGATCTCGGGGCGCCAGTCCACCACCTGCCGGCGGCTCGTCTCGCCGTACCAGTACATACTCGAGAAGGGAGCGATGCCGAGACGCTCGATGTCCTTGCGCCCGAAGAGCTCCGCCTCGATCTCCATCGCGACGCTGTGGATGTTGTGATTGTCGGTGCTGCGGAGCGCCGTCATGCGGTAGGCGCCGGTGACGCTCGGACTATCGAGCAAGGCATAGAGCGTCATCGGCGCGCCGGCCGCGGTTCCGCTCTCGAGCCAGAACTCGGTGAAGCGCGGAAACTCCTCCGATGTCGTCATGCCCGTGTCGATCGCGAGCCCGCGCGCGGAGAGCCCGTACTGATTGTAGGGGCCCGAGGACCGGAAATAGGACGCGCCGAGGAAGGCGAGCCAGTCGGTCTCGAGGTCGGGAGCCATGACTCGGAAGCCGGCAAACCCTGCGCCCTCGGGAAGCTCGCGCGCGGGGTGGCCGACGGGGCTGTCGAACAGGCGCCCACTGTAGAGCACCTCCTGCGCCTCTCCGCCCTGCGTAAGGTGCACCTTCACCGCATCCCGCGACATCCTGCTCAGGTGGAAGAGCTGCACCGGGAGCCGGCCCTCGGCGTCGAGCATCAGGCTCATGTCGCGACGATAACGGATCTCCTGGTAGGCATCGTAGTCGATACGCTCGAGAACCTCTGAGGCGACGGGGGTCGGCGGCTGCCAGGCCCGGGTGGATTCGGCCCTGGCCCGCTCCTTCAGGATCTCGAACGAAAAAAGCGTCGAGGGTCCCAGCGCGAGACCTTGCGGGGCCGATACCGCGTGAGCCTTGCCGCCCATTTGCAGGCTTGCGGCGAGCGCCGCTGCCGTTCCGGCGAGTACCTGCCGGCGATCCACGTTGGAGCCCTTCACTGTCTTGCTTTCGTTGTCTGGCCGTGCGTCTGCGTCGCGTCTCCGGCGGTCCCTAGCGCAGAACGCGTGGCAATTCCAGGGCGGTTGGCCGTCTGATGGCGGCGGGATATCGGCTTTCGGCTGGGCGGGGTGGCATTCGAATGTCTGGGCCGGCCGCATGCAGGCTGCCGATTAATGATGGGGATCAGTCTGGGCATTGCAAGCGCGAGTGACTATATGCGGGTGCGAAGAGCTATCTTCGTCTGAAGCGCGGACGACTGGGGGCGGGGTCCAATGAAGGCATCAACCGGGGCGCGAGCCGTAGTCTTAGCACTGACTGTGGCGATGTGCGCGTGGTCTGACGCGGGCTTGGCGCAAGCGCCGCCCGCCCCCGCCGTGACCGTTGCTGCGCCAGTAGCCAAGCGCATCACGGTCTGGGACGAGTACTCGGGTCGCTTCGAGCCGGTCGAGACCGTCGAGGTGCGTCCACGCGTCTCGGGCTTCGTCGACAAGATCCATTTCAAGGACGGCCAGATCGTCAAGGCCGGCGACCCCCTGTTCACGATCGATCCGCGACCCTTCGACATCGCAGTCGAGGGCGCCAAGGCTGAGATCGCGCGCGCCAAGGCGCAGGTGGCGCTCGCGCTGAGCGAGGTCGAGCGCGCCGCCCCGCTCGTGGAGTCGGGTGCCGTGACCGAGCGCGACTACACCCAGCGCGCTGCCAACCTCAGCGTCACCCAGGCACAGCTCCAGGTGGCGGAGGCCAACCTCAAGTCCGCCGAGCTGAACAAGCTTTGGACCGTGGTGACGGCGCCGATTTCGGGGCGCATCTCCGACCATAAGGTCGACATCGGCAATCTCGTGATCGGCGGCGCCCAGGGGACCACGCTGCTCACTACGATCGTCTCACTGTCGCCCATCCATTTCGTGTTCGACGTGTCGGAGTCGGACTATCTGCGCTACGCGAGGCTTCAGATCTCGGGCCAGCGCAAGTCGTCGCGGGATGCCGCCAATCCGGTGAAGGTCCGGCTCGCCGACGAGAGCGAGTGGATCCACGACGGCAAGATGGACTTCGTCGACAACCGGCTCAATCCGCGCTCAGGGACGCTGCGCGCGCGCGCCATCTTCGACAACGACAACGAGCTCTTCTCGCCCGGCATCTTCGCCCGCCTGAGGCTCTTCGGCGGCGAGGTCGACGGCCTGCTCATTCCCGACAGCGCCGTGGTGTCGGACCAGATGCGCAAGATCGTGTTCGTCGTCGGGGACGACAACGTGGTCCAGGCGGCGCCCGTCACGCTCGGACCCATCGTCGACGGGCTGCGCGTCGTCACCAGCGGCCTCAAGGCCGAAAACAAGCTCGTGGTCGACGGCATCGCCAATCCGATGGTGCGGCCGGGGGCGAAGATCACGCCGCAAATGGGTGAGGCGAAGGCGGTGGCGAACTGACGGCTCTTGCCGTTGCGATGCCGGTGAGCCGGCTCGGGGGGACAGAATGCGCTTAGCTCACTTTTTCATCGACCGGCCGATCTTCGCGACCGTGCTCTCGGTGATCCTGACCATCGTCGGCATCATCGCCGGCCTCACCATGCCCATCGCCGAGTACCCGGAGATCGCCCCGCCTACGGTCGCGATCTCGGCGAGCTATCCCGGCGCCTCGGCCTCGGTGATCGCCGAGACGGTTGCCGCGCCGATCGAGCAGGAGGTGAACGGCGTCGACAACATGCTCTACATCACCTCGCAGTCGACGGGCGACGGGCGCCTCTCGATCAGCGTGGTGTTCAAGCCGGGCACCGACATCGACCAGGCGCAGGTGCTGGTCCAGAACCGCGTCTCGATCGCCGAGCCGCGCCTCCCTGAGGACGTGCGCCGTCTCGGCCTCACCGTGCTCAAGGCCTCGCCCGACCTCATGATGGTCGTGCACATGATCTCGCCCGACGGCACGCGCGACCAGCAATACATCTCGAACTACGCGACCCTGTTCGTCCGTGACCGCTTGGCGCGCATCGACGGCGTCGGCGACAGCCGCGTGTTCGGCGCCCGCGACTACTCGATGCGCATCTGGCTCGATCCGGCCAAGGTGGCGGCGCGCGGCCTCACGGCGGGCGAGGTCATTGCCGCGCTGCGCTCTGCGAACCTCCAGGTCGCGGCGGGCTCGATCAACCAGCCGCCGGCGACGTCGCCGGGCGCCTTCACCCTCTCGGTGCAGACGCTCGGGCGCCTCACCTCCACCGAGGAGTTCGAGAACATCGTCATCCGGGCCGAGGAGGGCGGCGAGGTCATCCGCGTCAAGGACGTGGCCCGCGTCGAGCTCGGCTCGCAGGACTATACGGTCAACGCCTACCTCGACAACAAGGTCGCGACCGCCGTCGTGCTGTTCCAGCGCCCGGGCTCCAACGCGCTCGCCACCGCGGCCGCCGTCAAGGCCGAGATGGAGAGCATCGCCAAGGACTTCCCGCCCGGCGTCGGCTACACGATCGTCTACAACCCGACCGAGTTCATCCAATTCTCGATCGACGCGGTGGTGCACACGCTGATCGAGGCCTTGGTGCTCGTCGTATTGGTCGTGATCCTGTTCCTGCAGACGTGGCGGGCCGCCGTCATCCCCATTCTCGCAATCCCCGTTTCGCTGGTCGGCGCCTTCGCCATCATGAGCGGTCTCGGCATCGCCTTCAACACGCTGTCGCTGTTCGGCCTCGTGCTCGCCATCGGCATCGTCGTCGACGACGCCATCGTCGTCGTCGAGAACGTGGAGCGGCGCCTCTCCGAGGGGCTGTCGCCCAAGGAAGCCGCCCACCGGACCATGGACGAGGTCGGCGGCGCGCTGGTCGCCATCACGCTGACGCTGATCGCGGTGTTCCTGCCGACGGCCTTCATCACAGGTCTGCAGGGCACCTTCTACAAGCAGTTCGCCATCACGATCGCGGCCTCGACGGCGATCTCGTGCTTCGTCTCGCTGACGCTCTCGCCGGCGCTCTCCGCGCTGCTCCTGAAGCCGCATGGGCACGGCGCCGAGAGGCGCGGCCTCGGCTGGTATCTCGCGGCGCCGCTCCGCTACTTCTTCAAGGGCTTCAACGCCGCCTTCGACGGCATGTCGCAGGGCTATGCGTGGACGACGGGACGCCTCGTCAGGCTCCCGCTGATACTGCTCTTGATCTACGGCGGCCTGCTGTTCATGACCTACGAGCGCCTAGCCGCCACGCCGACGGGCCTCATCCCGCAGCTCGACCGCACCTACTTCATTGCGGTATTCCAATTGCCGCCGGGCTCGACGCTGGACCGCACTGACAAGGTGGTGCGGGCAGCGTCCGACATCATGATCAAGCGGCCGGGTGTCGAGCACGCAGTGGCCTTCGCTGGCTTTGACGGCGCGACCTTCACCAACGCGCCGAACACGGCCGTCATCTTCGTGCGCCTCAAGGACTTCGACGAGCGCATCAGGGAGGGCATTTCCAAGGATCAGATCCTGGGCGATCTTCGCCAGCAGATGGCTGGGCTCCGGGAGGCCTTCGCGTTCGTGATCGAGCCGCCCTCCGTGCCCGGCATCGGCACCGGCGGCGGCCTCAAAGGCTACGTGCAGGACCGCTCGGGACGTGGCGCGCCCGCGCTCGAGGCCGCGACATGGAAGGTGGTCGGCGCGGCCTCCCAGGTGCCGGGCATCATCCAGCCCTTCACGCTCTTCAACACGCGCACGCCGCAGATCTGGGCCGAGATCGACCGCACCAAGTCCGAGCAGCTCGGCGTGCCGATCGAGCGCGTGTTCGAGGCGCTCTCGATCTACATGGGCTCCTCGTTCGTCAACGACTTCAACATCCTGGGGCGCACCTACCGGGTCACGGCGCAGGCCGACAATCCCTACCGCGAGACGCTGCGCGACGTCGCCAACGTCAAGACACGCTCGACCTCTGGCGAGATGGTACCCCTGGGCTCGGTAGCAACTTTCATGGATACCACCGGTCCCTACCGAGTTCCCCGCTACAACCTTTTTCCCGCTGCCGAGGTGCAGGTGGGGCTCGCCCGCGGATACTCGTCGGGTCAGGGCCTCACCGCCATCGAGCAGATCGTCGAAACGGGGCTCCCGAGCGGCTTCGGCTTCGAGTGGACCGAGATCGCGCTCCAGGAGAAGCTCGCCGGCAATACCGCGGCGATCGCCTTCGGGCTCGCGGTGGTGTTCGTCTTCCTCGTGCTGGCCGCGCTCTACGAGAGCTGGGTGATGCCGCTCGCCGTCATCCTGATCGTGCCGATGTGCATTCTTGCGGCCATGATCGGCGTCAACATCATGGGGCTCGATAGAAATATCCTGGTCGAGATAGGCCTCGTCGTGCTCGTCGGTCTCGCCGCCAAGAACGCCATTCTGATCGTCGAGTTCGCCAAGCAGGCCGAGGAGCAGCACGGCATGAGTCGCTTCGATGCGGCCGTCTCCGCGGCACGCACGCGTCTGCGGCCGATCTTGATGACGTCGATGGCCTTCATCCTGGGCGTCGTGCCGCTCGTGCTGGCGACAGGAGCCGGTGCCGAGATGCGCCAGTCGCTCGGCACTGCCGTGTTCTCGGGCATGATCGGCGTGACCGTGTTCGGCCTCATCTTCACGCCGGTGTTCTATGTGCTGACGAGCGGGCTCGTGCATAGGCGCAAGCCCGCGGCGGAGGCCCCTGGCAGTGCGCCGGCGGAGTAGATGGGCGGCTTGCCATACGGAAAGGTATGTCGCCAGATGTAAACCGCTGGTGGATTTTTTAAGAGAGCAGCCGCATCGTGGCGCCAGTCGTGCGTGCCGATTCGTGCGCCTCGATGCGAGGTGCGGTCCTCATGTCAGGAGCCGCCATGCTGTCCACGTCGCCCGTCAACTCCGCCGCGCTTCTGATCCTCCGGCAGGTATCCGCGTCCTCGACCCCGGGAAATGACAACGGATCGACGGCCACCTCGCTCGTCGCCGCCGCCAACGGCGTCCCGGACCCGGACGACTCGGGCGCCAGCAACGTGACGGCGAAGGCCAAGGGCAAGATTTCGGAAGCGCTGTTCTCGAGCACGCCAAACCTTCAGGAGATCAAGGTCGGCCTCTATCGCCAGCTCGGCGACGCATTTGGCATCTCCTTCGACGATGCCAAATCCGCCTCCGAGTTCGCATCTTCCGTCCGAGCGGCCATCGGCAAGTTGAAGACCCAGTCGGGCGGGGACCTGGCCCTGAAGGCGATCGAGCAGAAGCTCGGGCTCGACAAGCTCGGCATCACCCTGGACACGCTCGTCAACGCCATTGACGATCCGGACGGAGACGATGCACACGCGCTCGATGGGGCGCTGAGGCAGTCCCTCGGGCTCGGCGCCAAGGACGCCGACGACAGGGCAAGCCAGCAGGGCCTTTCCAGCCTGGTCTCGGCCGGAGATGACGGCCTCTATGGCCGCTAACCGGCTGGCGGTAGCGCCAATCCGTTGAGACTTCCGTTCAAACCCCTGAAATGGCTTCAGCTATTTATGGTCGGCGCCGCAGCGGAGGCGCGCACGAGGGGCGGTATATTGCCGATTGATCTTCGAGGGCTGCCCCGCGTATATGTGCCCATCCTGGCGCGGCCGTTCGGCTCCGAGCGGGGCCGGCTTCCCTGAATTTGCTGGTCCATCCGGGCCGGGGAACGAGGTTCCCGGCGCGCGAACGATGTACCCTTGACCCTGATCGCGGGCGTGGCGGAATTGGTAGACGCGCTGGATTTAGGTTCCAGTGGCGAAAGTCGTGGGGGTTCAAATCCCTCCGCCCGCACCAGGGCCCGGTCAGCGCGAGCGGCCAAGGATTTCGCCCCGATCGGGGCTGACTGATGGAAGACGAGCGAAGGCAGCAAAGCGTCATGCAGGTTTCAGAGACGAGTTCGGAAGGCTTGAAGCGCAAGCTCAAGGTGGTGATCGGGGCCGATGAGCTCGGTGAGCGCTTCAGCGCGCACCTCGGCAAGATCAAGGACCAGGTGCAGCTCAAGGGCTTCCGCAAGGGCAAGGTTCCGCTCTCGCACATTAAGAAGGTGTTCGGCCGCTCGGTGATGTCCGAGGTGCTGCAGGAGACCATCCGCGAGACCTCGAACCAGGCCATCCGCGACCGCAAGGAGCGCCCGGCCATGATGCCCGACATCGCGCTGGCCGAAGGTGCCTCCGAGATCGAGAGCGTCGTCGAGGGCAAGGCCGATCTCGCCTACGAGATGAGCTTCGAGGTGCTGCCCGAGGTCACGCTTACCGACTTCAAGTCGCTGAAGCTCGAGAGGCTCGTCGCCGAGCCGGAGGACGAGGAGGTGCAGAAGGCGCTCGAGCAGCTCGCCGAGCGCAACCAGGTGTTCGCTCCCGAGGAAGGGCGCGCGGCCGCCGAGGGGGATCGCGTGACGATCGACTTCAAGGGCACCATCGACGGCCAGCCGTTCGACCGTGGCGAGGGTGAGGGCCTCTCGCTCGTGATCGGGAACGCCAACTTCATTCCCGGATTCGAGGAAGGCATCACGGGCGCAGTCAAGGGCGAGCAGCGCGACGTCAAGGCGACGTTCCCGGCCGAATATCCGGTTGCTGATCTCGCCGGCAAGGAGGCCGTCTTCGCCGTCACGGTGAAGGAGGTCGAGAAGCCGGTCAAGGCCACGATCGACGACGAGTTCGCGAAGTCGCTCGGCACCGAGGGCCTCGACGACCTGAAGAGCAAGGTCGCCCAGCAATTGAAGCGCGAGCTCGACAATGCCTCGCGCGCAAAGTTGAAGCGCGAGCTTCTCGACACGCTCGAGAAGGCCCACACCTTCGAGCTGCCGCCGACCCTTGTAGAGCGCGAATTCGACGCCATATGGAAGCAGGTTTCCGAGGGTCTCGCGCGCGAGCAGAAGACCTTTGCGGACGAGGGCAAGACCGAGGAGGAGGCGCGCACCGAGTACCAGCGCATCGCCGAGCGGCGCGTCCGTCTTGGGCTTGTGGTCGGAGAGATCGGCGACAAGAACAAGATCGAGGTCACGCAGGACGAGCTTCGCCGCGCGCTCATGGAGCACGCCCGCCAGTTCCCCGGACAGGAGAAGAAAGTTTACGAGTACTTCGAGAAGACGCCGGGCGCCCTCCAGGAGCTCCGTGCGCCGATCTTCGAGGACAAGGTCATCGATTTCGTGCTCGAGCTCGCCAAGCCGTCCGAGAAGAAAGTCTCGCGGCAGGAGCTCGTGGAGAGCCTGGACAAGGTCTCCAACGCTTAACCTGCCGCACAGCGGCGGGAGACTTGAAGTTGAGGGCCGTGGTGGGATGAGATGTTCCGCCCGGCCGATTCGGCGGCCAAGGGCGCTGATCCGCACCCCGAGCCGGCCAAACTAAGGAGCGAATAGTCCCATGCGCGATCCCGTCGCCACTCTCACCGGTTCCTTCTGGCCCATGGTCGTCGAGCAGACGGCGCGCGGCGAGCGGGGCTACGATCTGCCCTCGCGCCTCCTCAAGGAGCGCATCATCTTCGTCACGGGTCCGGTCGAGGATCACATGGCGGCGTCGATCTGCATGCAGCTGCTCTTTCTCGAGGCTGAGAACCCGAAGAAGGAGATCTCCATGTACATCAACTCGCCGGGCGGCGTGGTGACGGCCGGCATGGCGATCTACGATACCATGCAGTTCGTGAAGCCGCCGATCGCGACGCTCTGCATCGGGCAGGCTGCATCGATGGGCTCGCTGCTCCTCTGCGCCGGGCACAAGGACATGCGCTATGCGCTGCCCAACGCCCGCATCATGGTGCACCAGCCCTCGGGCGGCTTCTCCGGCCAGGCTTCCGACATCGAGCGCCATGCCGAGGACATCATCAAGATGAAGCGGCGGCTGAACGAGGTGTACGTCAAGCACACCAGCCAGCCCTACGAGACGATCGAGAAGACCTTGGACCGCGACTACTTCATGACCGCCGACCAGGCCAAGGACTTCGGAATTATCGACCGCGTGCTGCGCCAGCGCGAGGAGTTCGAGGCCAAGGTCGACGGAAAGACGAGCTGAGCCAGGGCGTTAACGCCGGATTGAGGGCTTCTTTGTCGCAGCGGGCGGCCGCCTGTCTTGGCGCCGGTCTTGCATGGACTTCGCTAGGCCACCCGAGCGAGCGGCAGCGCGGCCTGCTTTCTGGGGCCGCATTGGGGCCACGCAAGGTTGGCAGGCTAAAGTGGCCCTTTCCGTTGCGCACGGGCGGGCCTACCCTCGAGGGTCGTCAAGACTGTGGTAATCAGGTCGACAGGATCCAGTGGTGGGGGAAGAGCCGTTAATCGAATCTTGATCTCGGCAACGCTAGCGTGCTGAGATTGGGTGTGACGGTTTTGTGTGCCCCGCGGCTGGCTCTGCCGCGCGTGTTCCGAAACTTCGTTGAGGGCCAGGTCCGTCCAAGATTCCCGGGCGAGCTCCCTGACTGTGAGAGAACAGAATGGCTCAGGAAAAGAACACCCTTTACTGCTCGTTTTGCGGCAAGAGCCAGCATGAGGTCAGGAAGCTGATCGCCGGCCCGACCGTGTTCATCTGCGATGAATGCGTAGAGCTGTGCATGGACATCATCCGCGAGGAAAACAAGAACACGCTCGTCAAATCGCGCGACGGCGTGCCGACCCCGCAGGAAATTTGCCAGGTTCTCGATTCCTATGTGATCGGCCAGTTCCACGCCAAGCGCGTGCTGTCGGTCGCCGTGCACAATCACTACAAGCGCCTCAACCACGCGGCGAAGAACAACGACGTCGAGCTCGCTAAGTCGAACATCCTGCTCGTAGGCCCCACCGGCTGCGGCAAGACGCTGCTCGCACAGACGCTCGCGCGCATCCTCGACGTGCCGTTCACGATGGCCGACGCCACCACGCTCACGGAGGCGGGCTACGTCGGCGAGGATGTCGAGAACATCATCCTGAAGCTGCTCCAGAACGCCGATTACAACGTCGAGCGCGCGCAGCGCGGCATCGTCTACATCGACGAGATCGACAAGATCAGCCGCAAGTCCGACAACCCGTCGATCACGCGCGATGTGTCGGGCGAGGGTGTGCAGCAGGCCCTTCTCAAGATCATGGAAGGCACGGTTGCCTCCGTGCCGCCGCAGGGCGGCCGCAAGCATCCCCAGCAGGAGTTCCTGCAGGTTGACACGTCGAACATCCTTTTCATCTGCGGCGGCGCCTTCGCCGGCCTCGAGAAGATCATCGCGCGACGCGGCAAGGGCACGTCGATCGGGTTCGGTGCCCGCGTCATGGGCCCCGACGAGCGGCGCATGGGCGAGGTGCTGCGCGAGGTCGAGCCCGAGGATCTGCTGAAGTTCGGCCTGATCCCCGAGTTCATCGGCCGTCTCCCCGTCATCGCCACGCTCGAGGATCTTGACGAGGCGGCGCTCGTGCAGATCCTGACCGAGCCCAAGAACGCGCTGGTCAAGCAGTACCAGCGTCTGTTCGAGATGGAGGACGTCAAGCTCACCATCACGGTGGAGGCGCTGAAGGCGATCTCGCGCAAGGCCATCGAGCGCAAGACCGGGGCGCGCGGCCTACGCTCCATCATGGAAGGCATTCTGCTCGACACGATGTTTGATCTCCCCGCGCTCAAGGGCGTCGAGGAGGTGGTGATCGGGCCGGAGGTCGTGGAGGGCGGCGCGCGGCCGCTCAGGATCTACTCGGATCGCGCCGAGGAGAAGGGCTCGACGACGGCCTGACGAGGCATTTCCGGCGCATTGCGGGCGCGCTGCGCCCGCCGCCGGCGGGGCGAGGGCAGTGGGGGCTCGTTATTGATTGGGCCCCCGAGCATCCCCATCTTTCTCTCCTGGCGAAGCCCGAAGCCCCCAAAAGGAACTATCGGGTTCCGCCGAACTGTCCAAAGTGGGAATTCTCGGGATTCGGCCATAATGCGGCGGGTCTTGAGACCTAAAGTCAGGCCGATGACGGCGAGATGCCGGGAAAAGGCCCAACGGTAGCGGTGGCGATGATGAGCGACGACAAGACGACACGCGATAAGCCAGGTGCCAAGGACCACTATCCGGTCCTGCCGCTGCGCGACATCGTGGTGTTTCCCTATATGATTGTGCCGCTGTTTGTCGGACGCGAGAAGTCGATCAACGCGCTCGAGGAGGTCATGTGCGCCGACAAGCACATCCTGCTTGCCGCGCAGAAGAACGCGGGCGACGACGATCCTGCGACCGATGCCATCTACCAGGTGGGCACGCTTGCCTCCGTGCTGCAGCTCCTGAAGCTTCCCGATGGCACCGTGAAGGTGCTGGTCGAGGGCACGGCGCGCGCCAAGATCCTGCGCTACACCGACAACGCCAGCTACTTCGAGGCCGAGGTCGAGCGCATCTCCGAGACGATCGGCACCAAGTCCGAGATCGAGGCGCTGGCCCGCTCGGCCGTGTCGCAGTTCGAGAACTACGTGAAGCTCAACAAGAAGATCTCCCCGGAGGTGCTCGGCACCATCGCGCAGATCGAGGATTACTCGAAGCTCGCCGACACCATCGCCTCGCATCTCGCGGTCAAGATCGCCGACAAGCAGGACGTGCTCGAGACGACGGTCGTCTCCGACCGGCTCGAGAAGGTCTACACGCTTATGGAGAGCGAGATCTCCGTGCTCCAGGTCGAGCGCAAGATCCGCTCGCGCGTGAAGCGCCAGATGGAGAAGACCCAGCGCGAGTACTATCTGAATGAGCAGATGAAGGCCATTCAGAAGGAGTTGGGCGACACCGAAGAGCGCGACGATATCGCCGAGTTCGAGGAGAAGATCGACAACACGAAGCTGTCGAAGGAAGCCAAGGACAAGGCCACTGCCGAGCTGAAGAAGCTGAAGCAGATGAGCCCCATGTCGGCCGAGGCGACGGTCGTTCGCAACTACCTCGACTGGCTGCTCTCGATCCCGTGGGGCATCAAGGGCAAGGTCAAGAAGGATCTCGACGAGGCCCAGCAGGTTCTCGACGCGGAGCACTATGGCCTCGTGAAGGTCAAGGAGCGCATTGTCGAGTATCTCGCCGTGCAGGCGCGCACCAACAAGCTCAAGGGGCCGATCCTCTGCCTCGTGGGCCCGCCCGGCGTCGGCAAGACGTCGCTCGGCAAGTCCATCGCCAATGCGACTGGGCGCGAGTTCGTGCGCATGAGCCTCGGCGGCGTGCGCGACGAGGCGGAGATCCGCGGACATCGGCGCACCTACATCGGCTCGATGCCCGGCAAGGTCATTCAGTCGATGAAGAAGGCCAAGCGTACCAATCCGCTCTTCCTGCTCGACGAGATCGACAAGATGGGCCAGGACTTCCGCGGCGACCCCGCGGCGGCCCTGCTCGAGGTGCTGGATCCCGAGCAGAACGCCACCTTCAATGACCACTATCTCGAGGTCGACTACGATCTCTCGAACGTGATGTTCGTGACCACGGCGAATACGCTCAACATTCCGCCGGCTCTCATGGACCGCATGGAGATCATCCGTCTCGCCGGCTACACGGAGGACGAGAAGGTCGAGATCGCCAAGCGCCACCTCATTCCCGAGCAGCAGCAGGCGCACGGGCTCGAGGCCGGCGAGTGGCTGGTCGAGGACGGTGCGCTGCTCGAGGTGATCCGCCGCTACACGCGGGAGGCCGGCGTGCGCTCGCTCGAGCGCGAGATCGCCAAGCTCGCGCGCAAGGCGGTGAAGGTGATCCTCACCTCCGAGAAGAAGACGGTCACCATCACGGCGGAGAACGTCAGCCAATTCCTCGGCGTCACCAAGTACCGCTACGGCGAGGCCGAGCTAGAGGATCAGGTCGGCATCGTCACTGGTCTTGCGTGGACCGAGGTTGGCGGCGAGCTGCTCACCATCGAAGGCGTGCTGATGCCCGGCAAGGGCAAGATGACGGTCACGGGCAACCTGCGCGACGTGATGAAGGAGAGCATCCAGGCCGCCAATGCCTATGTGCGCTCGCGGTCGGTCGAGTTCGGCATTCTGCCGTCGCTCTTCGAGAAGAAGGACATCCACGTGCACGTGCCGGAGGGTGCGACTCCCAAGGATGGGCCATCAGCCGGTGTTGCGATGGCGACGGCGATCATCTCGGTTCTGACCGGCATCGCGGTTCGCAAGGATGTCGCGATGACGGGCGAGATCACGCTGCGCGGACGCGTGCTGCCGATCGGTGGATTGAAGGAGAAGTTGCTGGCCGCGCTGCGCGGCGGCATCAAGACCGTCCTCATCCCCGAGGACAACGTCAAGGACCTCGCTGACATCCCGGACGAGGTGAAGGCGAAGCTAGAGCTCGTGCCCGTCGCGCGCATGGAGGATGTGGTCAAGACCGCGCTCGTGCGCGTGCCCGAGGCGATCCAGTGGGACGAGGCAGCCGAAGCTGCCGCGGTGCCCGCGGGCTCGGATGGCGAGCCGCGCGTCACGGCGCACTAGGCAGGCAGCTCCTCACTCCGCAAGGGGCGAGGACGTGTGAGATGAGATCGACGGCGAAGGGCTCGCAAGACCCCTTCGCCGTTTGCGTTTTTCATGAATCGACGCCGCACGGTGGGGCGCCGTTAGGGATGCAATTTTACCTAAAGGAAACGGTGTGCGGATGTGCCGTGATGCGTGCGCGAAAATGCAGCGGCCTGACGCTTGAAAAGGCCGTGTTTTGGGGCCCAAAGGGTCGTTTTGCCCCTTGACGGAGCCCGGTTTTAGGGGCTTTTGTGCGCCCACTGTTGCCGACGCCGCAGTCTGCCGAGGGCAGGCACCGGCGGATCGGTGAGCGCCAGAGGGCGCAGTCGCAGCCATCCCTGGACAATCAGATATTCCAGTCACGAGGACGGAAAGATGAGCAAGAAAGATTTGATCGACGCCGTTGCCAAGGAGTGCGAGCTCACGAAGGAGAAGGCCGGCGTGGCTGTCGACGCGGTGCTCGCTCATATCAGGAGTTCGATGCAGAAGGGCGAGGAGGTGCGCATTCCGGACTTCGGCACCTTCAAGGTCGCCAAGAGGAAGGCGCGCGAGGGCCGCAATCCTGCAACCGGCGCCACCATCAAGATCCCGGCCTCGCGCGTGCCGAAGTTCAGCCCGTCGAAGGGCCTCAAGGACGCGTTGAACTGAGCGTCCCTGAACTTTCGCTGTTTCCATGGCGCGCCTCGGGAGACCGGGGCGCGCTTTTTTATGGCGGCAAGGCTGCGGGCCCTAGGCCCGAGGGGGCAAACGAAGCTCACTGGCTCATTGCAGACGGCCACCGCGCTCGCTATGCAATGCATGTCACGGGCGGTTAGCTCAGTGGTAGAGCGCTTCGTTTACACCGAAGATGTCGGGAGTTCGACCCTCTCACCGCCCACCATTTTGCGCTCGCGCGCGCAGATCGGATCGCAATGCGATTCTGCGCGCGTCTCGGCGAAGCCGGGCTTCGCTCGGACGCGGGGGCGCGGCGGGTCGCCTTGTTCCACGGCCTACACAACGAGGAAACATGTCCGTCACCCTCTACGACATCGCCATCCCGACGTTCACGAAGCACCTCGAGGCGCTCGATGCCATTCTCGACAAGGCCGTCGCCTACGCCGACGCGAGGAAGATCGATCCTGACGCGCTGCTCACCGCGCGGCTGTATCCGGACATGTACCCCCTGAAGAAGCAGGTGCAGTCGGCCTGCGATTTCGCCAAGCTCAGCGTCGGCCGGCTGGCGGGGCTCACGCCGCCCGTGCACGACGACAGCGAGAAAACCTTCGCCGAGTTGAAGACCAGGATCGCCGAGACGCTCGCCGTGCTGGCCGAGGCCAAGCCCGAGCCGATGGAGGCAGCGGCCGACCGCGAGATCGTGATCAAGGCCGGCCCGCGCGAGCTCAAGTTCTCCGGCAGCGAGTATCTGCTCCACTTCGCGCTCCCGAACTTCTATTTCCACTGCACGACCGCCTACGACATTCTGCGCCACAACGGCCTCGAGATCGGCAAGCGGGACTTCATGCGTCGCCTGCCTCCGGCATGACATAAGGCGCACGCCTCAGGCATGACTTGAGGCGCATGCCTTTGACATGACATGAGGCGCCTGCCTGCGGCATGACGTGCGCTTGGGCAGGGCAGCTGGCAGCCTTGAACGCGCCTTTCCGGCCTCGCGTCTGCTGCCCGTTGCCTCCCTTGACTTGGGGCCCGCGAACACGTATTTCCACGCTTCGCTTTTGCGTTTCGCGGCTGCCAGTGTGCGCCCGGCGCGAAAATGCGGGAGTAGCTCAGTTGGTTAGAGCGCCGCCCTGTCACGGCGGAGGCCGCGGGTTCAAGTCCCGTCTCTCGCGCCATTTTTCTCGTTTCCGCATCTGATCCCAGCCCTGGCCTGGATGGGCCTTCGCTGTCGGGTGCTTCACCGTGCCTTGGCTGAGGGCTTGACCGGCGGCCCCCGCCCCGCCCCGCGCCCCAGCAAGTGTCGGAAACTCCCTCCGGTATCTGTTGCGCCCACGCGGCCCGATGGGTTAACAGAAACCCATCGATTTTGCGCCGCGATAAGTTGAGAGCGGTGCAGGGGGCTCCTTGGCGGAAGGACGGGTGCAATGCACGACCTGCTGACGGACTACCTGCCGCTCGCCGTCTTCATCGGGGTGGCATTGGCGATCGGGGCAGCTCTCATGGTCGCGCCGTTCCTGGTCGCCGTCCGCAACCCGGATGCCGAGAAGGTCTCCGCCTACGAGTGCGGCTTCAACGCCTTCGACGACGCGCGCATGAAGTTCGACGTGCGCTTCTATCTCGTCTCGATCCTCTTCATCATCTTCGACCTCGAGATCGCCTTCCTGTTCCCCTGGGCCGTGTCCTTCGGCGAGATCGGACTCCTAGGCTTCTGGTCGATGATGCTGTTCCTCGGCGTTCTGACCGTTGGCTTCATCTACGAATGGAAGATGGGAGCGCTCGAATGGGATTGATCGTTCCTCCGGAGTTCGCGCGCGAGACGGCCAAAGAGGGCGCGACCGGCGCCGGCAGCGGCCTCACGAAGCCGGGCGATCCCTTCTTCACCGAGGTCTCGAACGAGCTCGCCGACAAGGGCTTCCTCGTCACAACGACCGATGACCTCATCAACTGGGCCCGCACCGGCTCGCTCATGTGGATGACGTTCGGTCTCGCCTGCTGCGCCGTCGAGATGATGCAGGCCTCCATGCCGCGCTACGACCTCGAACGCTTCGGCTTTGCCCCGCGCGCGTCGCCGCGACAGTCGGACGTCATGATCGTCGCCGGCACGCTGACCAACAAGATGGCGCCCGCGCTGCGCAAGGTCTACGACCAGATGCCGGAGCCGCGCTACGTGATCTCCATGGGAAGCTGCGCCAATGGCGGCGGCTACTACCACTACTCCTATGCCGTCGTGCGCGGCTGCGACCGCATCGTGCCCGTCGACGTCTACGTGCCCGGCTGCCCGCCGACGGCGGAAGCGCTCGTCTACGGCGTGCTCCTGCTGCAGCGGAAGATCCGGCGCACGGGAACAATCGCGAGATAGGCAGTTTGCAGCAAGGCGGTAGAGATCGTCGAACAAGCCTCGCTGCCCGCTGCTCACGTTGCCTACTGCCCAGGATCGAACCATGCTCACCGACCTCGAGGCTCACCTCACATCCAAGCTCGGCGCCGCCGTGGTTTCGCACACGATCGCACACGGCGAGCTGACGTTCGTCGTGGGAGCCGGCCACATCGCCGAGGTGCTGACGCTTCTGCGCGACGACAAGGCTTGCAAGTTCGAGGTGCTGATCGACATCTGCGGCGTCGACTGGCCCGCCCGAGAGAAGCGCTTCGATGTCGTCTATCACCTGCTTTCGCCGCGTCTGAACCAGCGCATCCGCGTCAAGGTCGAGACCGACGAGGACACCCCGGTCGCCTCCGTTGTTGACGTCTTTCCCGCGGCCAACTGGTACGAGCGGGAGGCCTTCGACATGTACGGCATCCTGTTCACCGGGCATCCGGACCTGCGCCGGCTGCTCACCGACTACGGGTTTCAGGGCTATCCGCTGCGGAAGGACTTCCCGCTCACGGGCTATGTCGAGGTGCGTTACGACGACGAGGCCAAGCGCGTGGTCTACGAGCCCGTGAAGCTCGTGCAGGAGTTCCGCTCCTTCGATTTCGAAAGCCCGTGGGAAGGACCGAATTACGTGCTGCCGGGTGACGAGAAGGCCACGAGGTCATGACACTCGACGGCGAGCGGTTGCGGCGGATCTGCGAGCATTCGGCGCCCACGCTGCAGCAGTTCCGGGAGCTTGACGGGCGGCAGCTCGGGGCGGTCGGCGCGCCATGAAGGACACTCTCAAGGTCGGCGACCGCGCCACGCTCCGCTTTAAAGTGCCGGTCGAGAAGACCGTGCCCAATCTTTATCCCGAATCGCCGGACTTCCGCGCCATGCCGGGAGTCTTCGCCACGGGCTACATGGTCGGGCTCATGGAGTGGTGCTGTCTCGAGGTTCTGAAGCCGCACCTCGATCCCGGCGAAGGCTCGCTCGGCATCCACATCAACGTGTCGCACAGCGCGGCGACGGTTCCGGGGCAGACGGTGACGGTCGACGCCGAATGCACGGCCATTGGCGGCCGGCGCGTCGCCTTCAAGGTCGTCGCCCATGACGGCATCGAAAAAATCGGAGAGGGCACCCACGAGCGCATGGTGGTCCCGTGGGACCGCTTCATCGCCCGCGTGAACGACAAGGCGAAGGCGGCAGGGGCCGCGCCGATCGCGCGCGTGGGCGCGGAGGTCATCCAATGACCGACACCTACGAGGTCAAGGGCCATTGCCTGTGCGGCGCCGTGACGTACGCCGCGACGGCGGAATCGCACGACGTGCACGCTTGCCACTGCGGCATGTGCCGGCGCTGGACCGGCGGGCCTCTCGTTTACATCCATGCGGTAGGCAAGCCCGTCTTCACCGGCACCGATCAGCTTGGCGTCTACCGTTCCTCGGACTGGGGCGAGCGCGGCTTCTGCAGGAAGTGCGGCTCGATCCTGTTCTGGAAGACAGTGGGCCAGGACCGCTATACGCTCGCGGCCGGCTCCCTCGACGACCAGTCGGGGCTCGTCTTCAAGCGGCAGATCTTCATCGACGACAAGCCCGACTACTATGATTTTGCCAACGAGACGATCAAGCTCACGGGCGCGGAATCGATGGGCGACTACACTGGCACCAGCGGCACAACCGAGTGAAAGCCATGGCCGAGACCGAGATCCGTCCCTTCAACATCAACTTCGGCCCGCAGCATCCGGCGGCGCACGGCGTGCTCCGCCTCGTGCTCGAGCTCGACGGCGAGGTGGTGGAGCGCGTCGATCCGCATGTGGGCCTCCTGCACCGCGGCACCGAGAAGCTGATCGAGGCCAAGACGTATCTGCAAGCCATCGGCTATTTCGACCGCCTCGACTACGTGGCGCCGATGAACCAGGAGCATGCTTTCTGCCTCGCGGCCGAGCGCCTCCTCGGCATCGCCGTGCCGCGCCGCGCCCAGCTCATCCGTGTGCTCTACTCCGAGATCGGCCGCCACCTCTCGCATCTCCTCAACGTCACCACGCAGGCCATGGACGTCGGCGCGCTCACTCCGCCGCTCTGGGGTTTCGAGGAGCGCGAGAAGCTCATGGTGTTCTACGAGCGCGCGTCGGGCAGCCGCATGCACGCCAAGTATTTCCGCATCGGCGGCGTGCACCAGGACCTGCCGCCCGAGCTTGTCGACGACATCTACGCCTGGTGCGATCCGTTCATTAAGGTGCTCGACGACATCGAGGGCCTTCTGACCGAGAACCGCATCTTCAAGCAGCGCAACGTCGACATCGGCGTCGTGAAGCTCGAGGATGCGTTCGCCTGGGGCTTCTCTGGCGTGATGGTGCGCGGCTCCGGCGCGGCGTGGGACCTGCGCAAGGCGCAGCCCTACGAGTGCTACTCGGAGCTCGACTTCGATATCCCGATCGGCAAGAACGGCGACTGCTTCGACCGCTATCTCATCCGCATGCTCGAGATGCGCGAGAGCGTGAGGATCATGAAGCAGTGTTGCGAGAAGCTGATGAGCGCCGAGGGCAAGGGTCCGGTGTCGGCGGCCAACTCGCGGGTGGTGCCGCCGAAGCGCGGCGAGATGAAGCGCTCGATGGAGGCGCTCATCAACCACTTCAAGCTCTACACCGAGGGCTTCCGCGTGCCGGCCGGCGAGGTCTATGCCGCGGTTGAGGCGCCCAAGGGCGAGTTCGGCGTCTACCTCGTGGCCGACGGCTCGAACAAGCCCTATCGCTGCAAGATCCGCGCGCCTGGCTTCCCGCATCTCGCCGCCATGGACTTCCTGAACCGCGGCCACATGCTGGCCGACGTCTCCGCCATCCTCGGCTCCCTCGACATCGTCTTCGGCGAGATCGATCGCTAGTCGGTCTCCGGCACGTGCGGCCTCTAAGCCTCATACCCCTCGAAAATCGGCGCGTCGGCGTACTGGGCGGCGCTGGTGCGCTCATCCTCCGTGCGCACCGTCCAGGTGAAGAGCGGCAAGCCGAGCTCGCGGCGGATGCGGGTCGCGACGGGTGAGGGCAGCGCGCGCACGTCGTAGGCGTAGAAATAGGGATCGGCGGGGCCGCTCTCCGCGATGTTCGCGAGAGCTTCACGCCGCGCATCGGTGAGCGTGTCCGGGTACCAGGGCTTGCCGTCGGGATAGCGATAGGGGCCGGTGACGATGCCGCGCGGAATGCCGGGCGCGAGGTTGCGCATCTGTGCCATCACGGCCGGGTCGAAGGACATGAGCGCGACCGGTCCGCCGTAGGCAGCCGCCAGGTTCGCGATGTTGGCGAGGAACGCGGGGTTGGGCTCGCTCCAGTTGCTCTTCACCTCGACGAGGAGCGGCACGCGGCCGCTGACGAGTTTCAGGAGCTCGGCGAAGGTGAGGATGCCGACCACATCGGCGCCCTTGAAGCGCAGCTTGCGCGCGCACCCTGTGGCGAGATCCGCGACGCGGCCGCTGCCCTCGACGAGCCGCTCCAGGGTCTCGTCGTGAAAGACCAGCGGCACGCCGCCCGCGGCCGGCTGCAGGTCGCATTCGATGCCGTAGCCCTTCGCGATCGCGGCCTCGAAAGCAGGCGCCGTGTTCTCGACGAGCCCGCGCGCCGCGTCGTGCAGGCCGCGGTGGGCGGTCGGGCGGAGGAACGTCGCGCGATCGAGCATCGTGCTATCCGACGATGGCGATGATGGCATCGACCTCGACGGCCGAGCCCAGAGGCAGGCCCGAGACGCCGACGGCGGCCCGCGTGTGGCGGCCCTTGTCGCCGAGCACCTCGACCATGAGGTCGGACGCCCCGTTCACCACTTTCGGGTGGTCTATGAAGTCCGCTCCGGCATTGACGAACCCTGTGAGCTTCAGCACCTGGGCGATGCGGTCGAGGCTGCCCAGCGCGGCCTTGGCCTGGGCCAGGATGTTCAGCGCACAGAGGCGCGCAGCGGCCTGACCCGCCTCGACGGTCAGGTCTCGTCCGACGGCGCCGGTCACTACCGTGCCGTCGCCTGCTTTCGACACCTGGCCGGAAATGAGCAGCAGATTGCCCGAGATCAGAAACGGCACGTAGTTGGCGACCGGGTTCGGCGCCGGGGGAAGTGTGAGGCCGAGGCCTGCAAGGCGCGCTTCGACGGTGCCGCTCATGGGGTTTGCTCCTGCCGCGCTGGCTATTTTAGGGGTATCGGGTGCTGAAACCGCCATCAAGGCCGATGGCCGCAGATCGGTCCAGGTTTCCTTGTTACCTGGAGGAACGGACTTTGCAACGGCCGGGCGGTGCCTTAGATTCCGGGGATGGCCGGATCGGCGCAACCGGCTGCCAATTCTTGAGTGGGACGAGCAGGATGCGGGAAGGCATGAGGGCCACTTTGCTGGCCTCGATCGGGGCCTTGGTGATGGGCGCCTCGGCCGGCGCCGCGAGCAAGGCCACCGCCGCGGATGTCGTGTTCGCGCCCCACAGGGCTGTCTACGACCTCACTCTCGATACCGCCAAGTCGGGCTCGGGCGTCCAGGCCGTGACCGGGCGCATCGTCTACGAGCTCTCCGGCAGCGCCTGCGAGGGCTACGCGCAGACCATGCGCTTCGTCACCCAGACCATGAACCAGGAGGGCGAGGTCCAGACCACGGATCTGAGGACGTCGAGCTGGGAGCAGGTGCCGGCCACGCGGCTGCGCTTCTCCACCAGCACCTACCAGAACGAGATCCAGGCCGAGCAGACCCAGGGCATCGCCAAGCGCGAGAAGGCGAGCGGCACGGCCGAGGTGGAGCTGGTGCGGCCGCAGGAGCGGGCGGCGACGCTGCCCGGCGACGTCTACTTCCCGATCCAGCATTCGATGGCGATCATCAATGCGGCGCGCGCCGGCAAGTCGATCCTCGCCGCCGACCTCTTCGACGGCTCCGAGACCGGCGACAAGATCTACTCCACGTCGACGGCGATAGGCCGCCAGATCCCGGCCGGGGGTGGCGCAGCGATCACGCTGGCCAAGGGCTCGGGCTCGCTCGACCGCGTGCCCTCGTGGCCAATCTCGGTCAGCTATTTCGCACCCTCCAAGGGCAAGGGGCCGGAGGCGGACTCGGTGCCGCTCTACGAGATGTCCTACCGCTTCCACGACAACGGCGTGACGAGCACCCTCAGGATCAACCACGGCGACTTCGCCATCCGCGGCGAGCTGAAGGAGCTCACCTACTTCGAGGCCTCGCCCTGCAAGGCGGAGACGACGCCCTGAAACCAGTTGGAAGACGGCCATCGCGCGCCAGGGCTCACCACAGCCAGGCGGCGCCGCGGACGCCGGAGGCATCGCCCCATCTCGGCGGGCGCACGGCGACCGTCGAGACATCGCTGAAGACGTGGGGCTCGATGAGGCGCGGCAGCTGCTCATAGAGATGAGCGAGGCGGGAGACGCCGCCGCCGAGCACGATCACCTCCGGATCGACGATGTTGATGACGTGCGCCAGGCCGCGCGCGAGGCGCGAGGCGTGGCGAGCGAGCGTCGCCGAGGCTGCGGCGCAGCCCGCCTCCGACCGCGCCGCGATCTCCTCGACGGAGAGCCGCGTGCCCGTGCACCGCTCGTGATCGGCGCTGATCGCGGGACCCGATACCCAGACCTCCATGCAGCCGTGCCGCCCACACCAGCAGAGCGGGCCCGGGTGCTCGTCCGCGGCGGCCCACGGCAGGGGATTGTGGCCCCATTCGCCTCCGATGCCGCGAGCGCCCTCGATCAGCGCCCCGCCGACGACGATGCCGCCGCCGCACCCGGTTCCGAGGATGACGCCAAAAGTAGAGTGCGCACCGGCCCCTGCGCCGTCGACGGCCTCCGAGAGGGCGAAGCAGTTGGCATCGTTCGCAAAGCGGAGCGGCCGCTCAAGCCGGGCCTCGAGATCGGCGGCGAGAGGCCGGCCATTGAGCCACGTTGAGTTTGCATTGCGCACGAGCCCCGTCGCCGGGGAAAGAGATCCCGGCATGCCGATGCCGACCGAGGGTCGGGCGCCGGCTTCCCGCTCGAGCATGCCGATGAGATCGGCAAGCGCGGCGAGCGTCGCCTCGTAGCTGCCCTGGGGCGATGCAACGCGCCGACGCGCGACCTCGGTGCCGTCGTGCGCCAGCACGATGCCCTCGATCTTGGTGCCGCCGAGATCGATGCCGAGGCGCAGGCCGTCACTCACCAGTGCCCTCTCTTCCGAGCATCTGGGCAAGCACCCGGCGCGCCGGCTCGACGGCTTCGGGCGCGAGGCCTTTCGACGCCGCAAATACGAGCAGAAGGGATTCGTCTCCGAGGATGTGATCGAGAACCGCGAGCAGCGTCTCTGGCGCGCCCGCCGCCTGCCGTAGATCGCCCGGGCCGATACCCGTCAATGCGAGAAAGCGGCCGAGCCGCGGCGCGTCCTCGGCAAGGAACGCAAGGCCCTTGAGCGCAAGCGCCGACGCCGTCTCGGCAGAGGGCATTTTGTAGGGCTTCATCCTAACTCCCGCGCTCAGAATTCTTGCGTCTTGCCAGCATGTTGGCAGCCAACACCGGGCGTGTACGCGATCTTCAACAGTTGCTTAAGATTGGATGTGCACACTCCCTCCAAGCGACCCCCAGAATCGGTGCAGGTAGAGGCGGGGCAATGTGAAATCCTTCGACGATGACCTATCAGGAGACAGGGATGGCCGTCGAGGGCCAGGCAAAGGGCACTCGCCGGGCCAAGACCGTGCTGATCGTGGAGGATAACGAGCTCAATATGAAGCTCTTCCACGACCTGCTCGATGCCTACGGCTACCACACCATTCAGACCCGCAACGGGCTCGACGCGTTGACGCTCGCCCGCACGCACCGGCCAGACCTCATCCTGATGGACATCCAGCTTCCCGAGGTGTCCGGGCTCGAGGTCACGAAATGGCTCAAGGAGGACGACGAGCTGCGCGACATCCCCGTCGTCGCAGTTACGGCGTTCGCCATGAAGGGCGACGAGGAGCGAATACGCTCTGGCGGCTGCGAGGCTTATGTCTCGAAGCCGATCTCGGTTGCCGTCTTCCTGGATACCGTCAAACGTTTCGTCGGGGATGCCTGATCGGCTCGAGTCTGAGTTTGTGAGTTGAGGTCATGACCGCCAGGGTTCTCGTTGTCGACGACATACAGGCGAACGTGCGTCTCCTGCAGGCTCGCCTCGAATCCGAATATTTCGAGGTCTTGACCGCTTCGAACGGACCGGAGGCGCTCGACCTCTGCGGGCGCGAGCTTGTAGACGTGGTGCTGCTCGACGTCATGATGCCTGGCATGGACGGTTTCGACGTGTGCCGCAGGCTCAAGGTCTCGCCGCACACGCTGCACATCCCCGTCGTGATGGTGACCGCGCTCGATCAGGCGGCCGACAAGATCCAGGGTCTCGACAGCGGCGCCGATGACTTCCTGACCAAGCCCGTGGACGACATCGCGCTCGTCACGCGCGTGAAGAGCCTCGCCCGTCTCAAGATGCTCAACGACGAGATGCTGATGCGGGTGACCACCAGCCGTCAGATGGGCATCGCCGACGAGGAGACGCTCGCGAGCGTCCTGGCCGATCGCCCGGGCCGCATCCTGGTGGTCGACGACCATCCGCGCTCCTCGACGCGGGTCATGTCGGCTCTCGCCAAATTGCACGACGCCTACATCGAGCCCGACCCGCAGGTCGCGCTGCTCAATCTCGCCGACGGCGCCTTCGATCTTCTGATCGTGGCGCTCAACCTGGAGAACGCCGACGGCCTGCGGCTGGTCTCCCAGGTCCGCTCCCTCGACCGCACCCGCCACCTGCCGATTGTTGTCATGGCGGACGCGGGCGACGACGCGCGCCTCTTGCGTGCGCTCGACATGGGGGTCAACGACTATCTCCTTCGCCCCATCGACCGCCACGAGCTCGCCGCCCGCGTTAAGACCCAGATCAAGCGCAAGCGCTTCACCGACTATCTCAGGAACCAGATCCAGGAGAGCGTCGAGCTTTCGATCACGGACCCGCTGACGGGCTTGCACAACCGGCGCTACATGGAGCGCCACCTGAAGACGCTCATCACGGACGCCGGCCGTACCGGGCGCTCGCTCTCGATCCTGATTGCCGACATCGATCACTTCAAGCGCGTCAACGACACCTACGGTCACGATGGGGGCGACGCGGTGCTGCGCGAGTTCTCGGATCGCTTCCGCCACTATACCCGCGGCGTCGATCTCGCCTGCCGCCTCGGCGGCGAGGAGTTCGTCGTCATCATGCCGGACACCGACAAGACGGTGGCCGGGCAGGTTGGAGAGCGGGTGCGTGAGTGTGTCGCATCAAAACCGTTCAAAATTGCCGGCGGGCAGGAAATCTGGGTCACGGCGAGCGTCGGGCTTGCAACCTTGGAGGGCGAGACCGACACGGCAGAGGCGCTTTTCAAGCGTGCCGACAACGCCCTCTATGCCGCCAAGCGGCGTGGGCGCAATCAGGTCGCGGTCGACGCAGCCTAAGCCTGTCTTATCCGTAAGGTCTTTGCAGAACGCGAGAAACCGGCAGGCCGTTGTCACGGGGCGCGGCCCGTGCCTGCCGCGACGCCAGCCGGTTGAGTGCTCTCTCAGCCATTGCAACCTATGTCCTTAACCTTGCGAGTCGATTGGTCACGTGGTCGCCATGCAATGGTCAAGGTGTAAACTTGCAATCGCCGATCTGTTCTGCCAAACTTCACGGCTGTGGAGGGATAGGGAAATTAGCTTGCCCGAAGAACGACTAGCCGTCTCGCGCCTTCCATATGACGGCGTCTGAGTTTCAGGGCACGTGTTCGGTTCTCGCCCATTGGGTCCGCCGCATCTCCTGATGGAGCGAGAAAGCGTAGTGAGGTCCTCGACGGCTGGAGTCACCTCCTCAGTTAACCGTTCAGACCCGCTACGACACCAGGTGGAAAGTCAACGCCCTCTTTGACAACCATCTGGTCACCAGGCCAGGGTCCGTGGCTCTCTCGGAATGCTTACCCCGCTGCCGAGCGGTTACGGACCCTGGTCAAGGGTCTTCATCCGGGCCTTCTGCGTCTTGCTTAGGATTGGGTTCCGCCGAGCCCAGAGCCTCTCGAAACTTTCTGGCAGTAACCCGCAGGGGCGGGTCAAGTCATGGTGCAGACGCGGCGCGCCTACTTAATCTTCGTCTCTTTGAACTCGACGTGCTTGCGCACGACCGGGTCGTAGCGCTTGAAAACGAGCTTCTCGGTCGCCGTACGCGGATTCTTCTTGGTGACATAGAAAAAGCCGGTTCCCGCGGTCGAGAGCAGTTTGATCTTCTGAGTGATCTGCTTGGCCATTGGTCCGTGTGACCTTGAAAAAGAGGAATTATTGAGTTTGGAACGGGCACCATACTGCCCGCGCCTTTGCTGTCAAGCCGGTCAAAACGTCCGTTCGACTAAGGTCCTCTCGAAGCGCCCGTGGCGGTGAAAATAGAACGGAACCGGCGGCCGCGGAGCTCTGTCAGACGGGTGAGCGAGAAACGTCTTGATGTCTCCCAGCACTGCGCGCGTGATTGACGGCAGATCAAGCTCTTGCGCTGCGTCGATGCCAATCCAGGTTGCATCGAGCAGCTCGCCGTCGGCGTGGGCCGAGCGGTGGGCGATGGTGGCGGCATCGGTGATGAAGAAGCGCGTGTCATAGCGGCGCGGGCGGCCAGGCGGAGTGATGGCGCGGGCGAGATAGGTGAGCCTGTCGAGGCGCGGCATGAAGCCCTCTGCCATGAACTCGGCCCAGCCGCCGCTGGCCGGCGCCTCGCGCTCGTCGCGGGGGACGCCGACGATGAGGCCAGTCTCCTCGAAGGTTTCGCGCAGGGCGGCGAGCGCGAGGGCCGCGGCCCGCGCGGCGGATCCGGTGCCTTTCATCCCCAGGAGCAGCAACGCCTCCTCGGACGGCGCCAGCCCGTACCGGCGCGCGAGATGGCGGTCGGCGGGCTCGACGCGGCCGCCCGGAAAGACATGCTTGTTCGGGAGGAAGACCTGATCGGGACGGCGCCGTCCCATCAGCACGCGGGGCGGAGCGGACTCTCGATCGACGATGATCAGGGTCGCGGCGTCGCGCGGACGCAGGGCCTTCTTGCGCGCGACGTGGGTCTGATGGTCCACGGGCACGGGTCGCGAGAGCCGGCTAGCCGGTCGTGGACCGGTTGGGGTGGACGGTGACATCGTCCTCCGAAGGCCCGCCGAAGCCGTGCATGCGGAACGCCCACTGAAGGCCGATGAGCGCGCCTTTGATGCGCGGCAGCAACCACAAGCTCATGAGGACGAGCGTGGGCAGCCAGATCGAAAGCTGCACCCAGGTCGGCGGCGCGAGGTTCTGCTCAAGCACGAGAATCCCGCCGACCACGACGTGGCCGACGATCAGCATGGTGAAGTAAGGCGGGGCGTCGTCGGCGCGCTGGTGATGCAACTCCTCGCCGCACACGGGGCAGGCGTCGTTCACCTTGAGGTATTTGTAGTAGAGCTGGCCCTCGCCGCAGGCCGGGCACTTCTGCCGGAAGCCGCACAGCATCGACTCGGGGAGAGAGCGGTCCGGTTTGTCGACCGTGCTCTTCTGAGTGCCGGTTTCGATCTCGATCATGATGCGTCGGGCTCCGGGCGGATATCAATATCTAGCATATTCGGTTTGCCTGCCGCTTGTTCAACGCGGCATTATCGCCGCCAGCCGCGCGGCCGGAACTTGTGGGCGCTTCTCGCCTGGACGTGGGCGCCTTTTTTCCCGGGCGAGAGCATCTCGAAGCGAATGGCCCCCGCCGAGGGAATGACCTCGACCAGGCGCACCGTCACCTGGTCGCCGAGCTGGTAGGTCTCGCCGGTGCGCGAGCCAATGAGGGCATGCGAGGCTTCGTCGTGGCGGTAGAAGTCCCGGCCGAGCGTCGAGACCGGCACGAAGCCGTCGGCGCCCGTCTCCCTGAGCTTGACGAAGAGCCCTGAGCGCGTGGCGCCTGCGATGCGCCCCTCGAAGCTCGCGTCCACCCGGTCGGCGAGGTGGGCCGCAATCAGGCGGTCCGTGGTCTCGCGCTCGGCGGCCATCGCGCGGCGCTCGGCGTCGGAAATCCGCTTGGCGGTCTCGGCGAGGCGCCCGATCTCGCCGTCCTCAAGACCGTCGGGGCCGAGCTTCAGGGCCCGGATCAGCGCACGGTGGATGAGGAGATCGGCATAGCGGCGGATGGGAGAGGTGAAGTGTGCATAGCGCGCAAGGTTGAGGCCGAAATGCCCGACGTTCCTCGGATTGTACTCGGCCTGCGCCTGCGAGCGCAGGATCACCTCGTTGATGAGCTCCGGCACCGGCAGGCTCTTGGCTTTGGCCAGGATGCGGTTGAAGGCCTCTGGCTTCAGCGTGCCGGCGGGCGGCAGCTTGAGATCCAGCGTATCGAGGAAGTCGCGCAGGCTCTTGAGCTTCTCCTTCGAGGGCTCGTCGTGAATGCGATAGACGACCGGCGTCTTCGCCTGCTCGAGGGTCTCGGCGGCGGCCACGTTGGCCTGGATCATCAGCTCCTCGATCAGCCTGTGGGCATCGAGGCGCTGCGGGGTGACGACGCGGGCGACGCGGCCCGTCTCGTCGAGCACGATCTTTCGCTCGGGAAGGTCGAGGTCGAGGGGACCGCGCTGGTCACGGGCCTTCGCGAGCGCCGCATAGGCGGCCCACAGCGGGCGCAGCGCCCGCTCCATCAGCGGGGCGCACTTCTCGCTCACATCCCCGTCGATGGCGGCCTGCGCCTCCTGGTAGGAGAGCTTGGCGGCGCTGCGCATGATGGCGCGCATGAAGGTGTGGCGGCGCTTCTCGCCGGCCGCGTTGAACACCATGCGCACCGCGAGGCAGGGCCGATCCTCGAGCTCGCGCAGAGAGCAGAGGTTGTTCGAGATGCGCTCGGGCAGCATCGGCACGACGCGATCGGGGAAATAGACGGAGTTGCCGCGCAGCTCCGCTTCCTTGTCGAGCCGCGAGCCGGAGCGCACGTAATGCGCGACATCGGCGATGGCGACGATGACGACGTGGCCGCCGCGGTTCTTGGGATCGGTGTCGGGCTCGGCGTAGACGGCGTCGTCGTGATCGCGGGCGTCGACGGGATCGATGGTGAGGAGCGGAATCTGGCGCAGATCCGTGCGCCCTTCCGCCGTAACCGGCTCGAGCGCCTCGCTCTCGGCGATGACCGACTGCGGGAAATCGTCGGGCAGCCCGTGCGCGTGCACGGCGATGAGGCTGATCTTGCGCTGGTCGGACGGATTGCCGAGGCTTTCGAGCACGCGGGCTTCGGTGAGCGAGTGCCGGCTCTTGGGCGAGAGGTCGAAGCGAACGAGATCGCCGTCCTCCGCCTTGCCATCGTCGCCCTTGCGCACCTGCCAGGCTCGCAGCTCACGCCGGTCGACGGGCTCGATCGATCCGCCGCCGCCGTGACGCTTGCGATAGATGCCGAGCATGCGGCGCTTGTCGCGCGGCAGCACTTTGATGGGCTCGGCCTCGTAGCGGTAGCCTTCGACGTCGGTCTCGTCGAGGCGCGTGAGGCGAGCAAGAATGCGGTCGCCGATGCCGATGTCGGCGCTGCGCTCCTCGCCCCGGGGGCGATGGGCGAGCACCAGCACCCGCGGGCGTGCGCCGTCAGCCGCATCCCAGACGGACGGCTCGGCGACGAGGTCGCCGTCGTCGTCGCGGCCGGTGACCTCGAGCACGGTGACGGGGGCGAGCTTGCCGGCTTCGCGCAGCTCTTTCTTGGTGCCGGAGAGCAGCCCCTCCTCGGACATCTCGGCGAGCAGGCGCTTGAGGCCGATGCGTGCCTCGCCCTTGATGCCGAACGCGCGCGCGATGTCGCGCTTGCCGGCGTTGTCGGGAGAGTCGCGCAGGAAGTTGAGGATCGCCTCACGCGAGGGAAGCGCATCCTCACGAGCCGGTCGCATCCTCGGCGCTTGCCGGAAGCCTTTGCGTGCACCCTTTGGCGCTCGAGTTTTCGCGGTCGGTTTTTTGGCCATGATGTCGGAAACGGCTATTCAGGTTCGTTCTTGGAGCATAGACCTGCGGGCGAATCCAGCGGGCTCCCTTTATCGAACAGGATCAAAGCTGAGGCAGGCCATGAGAATTACCGTTGAATCTCACGTTAAGGCTCCGATCGACGTGGTGTGGCACGCCTATACAAGTCCCGCGGACATCAAGAGTTGGAACGCTGCTTCTGACGATTGGCACACCACGGCAGCGACCGTCGATCTCAAGGAAGGTGGTGCGTTTTCTTCGCGTATGGAGGCGAAGGACGGATCGGCCGGCTTCGATTTCGCGGGGACCTACACGAAAATCATCGTGAACCAGCGCATCGAGTACGTCTTCGGTGATCGCCGTGCCGAGGTGGAATTCATCCCCAAGGGCGATGGGGTCGACGTTCGCGTCACGTTCGACGCGGAAGAGATCCACTCGGTCGAGCAGCAGCGTGCGGGCTGGCAGGCAATTCTCGACAACTTTGCCCGCCACGTCACGCCAGAGACGCGGGCGTAACCCTGTCGACCGTGGCAACAGCTCTCGACTAGCTCTCGGCGTCGGCCTTGGCGGTGGATTTCTTGCCCGCGGCCTTCGGTGCCGCCTTCTTGGCGGCAGGCTTGGCAGTCTTTTTCTCCTTGGCGGGCTTGTCATCGCCCTGAGCGGCCTTTGCCTCTTTCTTGGCAGCTGCCTTGCCGCGCGCAGGCTTCTTGCCGCCGCCTTTGGCGATGCGCTCCTGCAGCAGGCGCACCGCGTCGTCGACCGTCACGGACGCCGGCTCGGTGCCCTTCGGCACGGTGGCGTTGACCTTGTTCCAGCTCACGTAGGGGCCATACTTGCCGTCGAGCACCTGGATCTTGCCGCCGCCGCCCGGATGCTCGCCTAGGTCCTTGAGCACGGTTTTCACCGCCGCGCGGCCGAAGCGGCCGCCGGCCTTGCCCGCACGCTTCTCGGCGAGCAGCGTCACGGCGCGGTTGAGGCCAATCGAGAACACCTCCTCGATGCCGTCGACGTTGGCGTAGGTGCCGTCATGCTGGATGAAGGGGCCGTAGCGGCCGAGGCCCGCGGTAATCGGCGTGCCGGTCTCGGGATGCATGCCGACCTCGCGCGGGAGCGACAGAAGCTGCAGCGCCTTCTCGAGATCGATGGTGGCGGCATCGATGCCCTTCGGGATCGACGAGCGCTTGGGCTTCTCGTCGCCCTCGGCCTCACCGAGCTGCAGATAGGGGCCGAAACGGCCGGACTTCACGAGCACGGAAAGGCCGGTCTCGGGATCGAAGCCGAGATCGCGGTCGCCGCCCGCGCCCGTGGCATCGCCGGTGAGTTGGCGCGTGTACTTGCACTCCGGGTAGTTGCCGCAGCCGATGAAGGCGCCGTTCTTGCTCGACACCTTGAGCGATAGGCGGCCGCTGCCGCACTTGGGGCAGAGGCGCGGATCGGAGCCATCCTCCTTGGCAGGGAAGACGTGCGGGCCGAGCATCTCGTTCAAGGCTTCGAGCACGTCGCCGACGCGCAGGTCCTTGATCTCGTCGACGGCACCCGTGAAGTCGCGCCAGAAGTCGCGCAGCACCTGCTTGTACTCCAGCTCTCCGGCCGAGATGAGGTCGAGCTTCTCCTCGAGGTCGGCGGTGAAGTCGAACTCGACATACTTCTTGAAGAAGCTTTCGAGGAAGGCGATGACGAGACGGCCCTTGTCCTCGGGAATGAGACGCTTCTTGTCGATGCGGACGTAGTCGCGCTCCTGCAGCACCGCGAGCGTCGAGGCGTAGGTCGACGGACGCCCGATGCCGAGCTCCTCCATCTTTTTGACCAGCGTCGCCTCGGAGTAGCGGGGCGGCGGCTGCGTGAAGTGCTGCTCGGCCTCGACGGCGCGGTCGTTGAGGCGGTCGCCCTCGGCGAGCGCGGGCAGCCGGCGGCTGTCCTCGTCGTCCTCCGAGTGGTCCTCCTTGCCCTTCTCGACCACGCGAACGCGGTCGTCGCGGCCTTCGTCGTAAACCCTGAGAAAGCCCTCGAACTGCACCACCGAGCCGGTGGCGCGCAGCGTGTAGACCTTGCCGTCGCGGCCCTTGACCTCGATGTCGGCGGTCGTCTGCTCGAGCTCGGCGGAGGCCATCTGGCTCGCCACCGCGCGCTTCCAGACGAGCTCGTAGAGGCGGGCCTGGTCCTTCTCGAGATAGCGAGCGACGTCGGTGGGACGCCGCGTCACGTCGGTCGGGCGGATGGCCTCGTGCGCCTCTTGGGCGTTCTTGGCCTTGGTCTTGTACTCGCGGATGAAGGGCGCGACGTAGCGCTGCGAGTACTCGCGGGCGATCATGCCGCGGATGGCGTTGATGGCCTCCGGCACGATGGTGACGCCGTCCGTTCGCATGTAGGTGATGAGACCCACCGTCTCGCCACCGAGGTCGACGCCCTCGTAGAGGCGCTGGGCCACCTGCATGGTCTGCTTCGCCGAGAAGCCGAGCTTGCGCGAGGCGTCCATCTGCAGCGTAGAGGTGGCGAACGGCGCGTAGGGATTGCGCTTCACGCCCTTCTTCTCGACCGAGACGACGCGGAACTCACCCTTCTCGATGGCGGCCTTGATGGCCTTGGCCGTTGCCTCGTCCTTGATGTCGAGCTTCTTGAGCGTCGTGCCGGCGATGGCATGCAGGCGGGCCGGGAACTCGTCGCCCCCTGCCGTCGCCAGCATCGCCTCGATGGTCCAGTACTCGTCGGTCCTGAAGGCCTCGATCTCGGCCTCGCGGTCGCAGACGAGGCGCAGCGCCACCGATTGCACGCGGCCGGCCGAGCGAGCGCCGGGGAGCTTGCGCCACAGCACCGGCGAGAGTGTGAACCCCACGAGATAGTCGAGAGCGCGACGCGCCAGGTAGGCGTCGACCAGCGGCTCGTCGATTTGGCGCGGCTCGGCCAGCGCCGCAAGGATCGCCTGCTTGGTGACGGCATTGAAGGCCACCCGCTCAACATGCAGGCCCTTCTTGATCGCCTTTTTCGCTTCCAGGATCTCGAGCAGGTGCCAGGAGATGGCTTCGCCCTCGCGATCGGGGTCGGTCGCGAGAATCAGCTTGTCCGCGTTTTTGACGGCTTCCGCGATCTCGCGGATGATCTTCTGCGAGCCGCTGTCGATCTCCCACGTCATGGCGAAGTCGTTGGCGGGCTCGACCGAGCCGTCCTTCGACGGCAGGTCCCGCACGTGGCCAAAGGAAGCAAGCACTTTATAGTTGCTTCCCAGATACTTATTGATCGTTTTGGCCTTCGCGGCCGATTCCACGATAACGACGTTCATTTCGCGCTTTCTTGGCCTGATCGCTACCGCAGCCACAGGCATAGGAGCCTGCCGCTTCTACTTTAGATTGTCCGGCGCGGGTGCGCGGGCCGGGATGGTTCAACGCTCTGAACTCGGGCCCGGAACATGGGAGAGGAAAGGGCAACTGTCAAACCGCGCTGGCACAAGGGCGGTTTTCATTGATAATTCAATGCGGAGAGCGGCAGACGTGTCGCTCTTCGGGCTCTTCTCGGCTTATGCGGCCGGGAGCGGGGCTATTTTCCGCCGATCGTGGTCTCGATGTCGGTCGAGACGGTGGCGGCCTCGGCGAAGCGGCTCGCCTCGCAATGGTCCTCGAGCTTGGTCAGCATCTCCTCGATCTTGACCAGCTTGTCATCGGCAAGCCCGCTCTTCTCGGCCTTCTCGGCGAGGTCGACCGCGGTCTTGAGGCATGCGTCCTTGTCCTTGGCGGGCTCAGCCGCGAGCGTGGCGGTGCTGAGAAGTACGAGGGCTGCGGTGGCAGTGAGAGATTTCATCGTATTCGGGTCCTTGGGCTCGATGTCTCGGCTCTGTGCTTCCATCCGGCTCCGGCGACAGGTTTCCGTTAGGCGACGGATCGGGTGAGATTGTGGCCCGATCCGGGTGTCATGAGCCGGAAGGCGTCGCGGTTGGGCGGCCGGCGATCGCGGCGACCGCCGATCGAAGCTCCGAGTAGTGGCCGATGACGACGTCTGGCTCGAGCGTCGCAATGGGGACGTCGGAGTAGCCGAACGCGCAACCGACCACGGGGATGTCCGCGGCACGGGCGGTTGCGATGTCGACGCGGGTGTCGCCGACCATGATCGCCTGCCGGGGGTCTCCGCCCGCGAGCCGCACGGCCCCCGTCAGGTGGTTGGGATGGGGTTTGTACTCGGGGAACGTGTCCCGGCCGGCGATCGCGCCGTTGAAAAGCGCCGAGAGACCGAGCTCGTCGAGGAGCCGCCTCGAGAGTGCATACGGCTTATTGGTGCAGACGGCGAGGCGCGCGCCGTCCGCCGCGAGCCCCTCGAGAGCCGAAACGGCGCCCTCGAAGGGGCGGCTTTCGCGGGAGATGTTGGCCTCGTAGTAGGCCAGGAAGCGTGCCAGCAGCCGCTCGATGTCGGGCTCGCCGAGCGTCACGTCTTGCTGCCGCAGGGCTTCCACGATCATGTAGCGGGCGCCTTGGCCGACCGCGGAGATGAGCGTCCGCGTCGAGACGAGCGGAAGGTTCAAGTCGGAGAGCGCGTGGTTGGTCGCGGCGACGAGGTCGGGCGCGGTGTCGACCAGCGTGCCGTCGAGATCGAAAACGATCGTCAGAGCCTGCATGCGTTTCGTCTACGCGCTCGCCGTCGTCCCCGCAAGGCAACCTTTCTTCGCGTCAAGCGCCGGAGGTGCAGCCGGTGCTCTTCAAGCTTGCTCTCGGAGCGGACGGCTGGCAGACAGGGGAACCAACGAGAAGGACAAGGGATGCCGGTCGAGGGGTATAAGCTTGCCGCAGCGCAGCGCGCGCTGAGCTTTGTCGAGCCGAAGATGCGCCTGGGCCTGGGCACGGGATCGACAGCGGCAAGGTTCGTCGCTCTTTTGGGCGCTGAGGTGGCGAAGGGCCTGTCAGTGCTCTGCGTGCCGACCTCTGAGGCGACGCGGCTGCAGGCCGAGAAGCTCAACATTGCTCTCTCGACGCTCGACGAGACTCCGTTCCTCGACCTCACCATCGACGGCGCGGACGAGCTCGACGGCGAGCTGCGCCTGATCAAGGGCGGCGGCGGCGCGCTTCTGCGCGAGAAGATCGTCGCCACGGCCTCCGATCGCATGGTGGTGATCGCCGATGTCTCGAAGCGCGTCGACAAGCTCGGCGCCTTTCCGCTGCCCGTCGAGGTCGTGCCGTTCGGGGTCACTGCAACGCGCAATATGATCGAGATGCTCGCGGCCGATTCCGGCTGCCAGGGCGAGATCGCACTTCGGCTCAGAAAGGACGGAAAGCCGTTCGTGACCGACGGCGGCAACTACATCTTTGACTGCGCATTCGGGCGCATCGACGACCCCGAGTCCCTGGACGAGGCGCTGAAGTTCATCCCGGGCGTCGTCGAGAACGGCCTTTTCCTCGGCATGGCAGATGTGGCCATCATCGGCGGGCCGGACGGCGTTTCCATCATCGAGGCGAGCTACGGCGAGGGCCAGGAGGCCGTCTAGCGCCGTTGGCGGACCGGAAAGTGCGGAGCCGCCGCTGCGGCGCCAAGCGGGTTGCGCCGACGCGCCGCATCCGCCACTTTGGCGCCCGGCCTCGGCGAGGCCATGGACTGAGCTGGGCATACTGTCATGTCGGCCTTCGACTACGATCTTTTCGTCATCGGCGGTGGCTCGGGCGGCGTCCGCGCGGGCCGCATCGCGGCGGGATACGGCGCCAAGGTGGCGGTCGCGGAGGCCGACCGCTTTGGCGGCACCTGCGTCATCCGTGGCTGCGTGCCGAAGAAGCTCCTCGTCTATGCCTCGCGCTTTGCCGACGAGTTCGAGGACGCGCGGGGCTTCGGATGGAGCCTCGGCGACGTGCGCTTCGATTGGGCGACGCTCATCGCCAACAAGAACCGCGAGGTCGCGCGGATCGAGGGGGTCTATCAGTCCGTCCTCGCATCGCGCGGAGCGGAAACGCTGCAGACGCGCGCCGTGCTGGATGGCCCCGGCGCCGTGCGCCTCGCCGACGGCCGCCGCGTCACGGCGCGCGTGATCCTGATTGCGACCGGCGGCATGCCGGCGATCCGCCACGATGTTCCCGGCGCCGATCTGCTCATCACCTCGAACGACGTGTTCGAGCTGAAGGCGCTGCCCCGGCGCATCGTCGTGCTCGGCGGCGGCTACATCGCGGTCGAGTTTGCGTCGATGTTTGCAGGTCTCGGAGTCGAGACGACGCTGGTCCATCGCGGCGAGAAGGTGCTGCGCGGCTTCGACGAGGACCTGCGCGACGGCATCATGGAGGCACTCCGCAAGCGCGGCATCCGCCTCGTCATGGGCGAGACGCTGGCGAGCGTCGTCCGCACCGGGGAGGGCCTTGCGGTCGCGCTCGCGGGCGGCGCCACAATCGCAGCGGACACCGTGCTGAGCGCCGTCGGCCGTGTGCCCAACACCGAGGGCCTCGGGCTCGCCAGCGCCGGTGTGCGCACGGGCGAGCGGGGCGAGATCATCGTCGACAGCTACTCTGAGACGACGGCGCCCGGCGTTTACGCCGTGGGCGACGTGACCGACCGTGTCAACCTCACGCCGGTCGCCATCCGCGAGGGTCACGCCTTCGCCGACACGGTGTTCGGCAAGACGCCGACGCAGGTGGACCATTCGCAGATTCCGTCAGCCGTTTTCACGACGCCCGAGCTCGCGACCGTCGGCCTGTCCGAGCAGGCGGCGCTTGCAATGGGTCACACGATCGATCTCTACAAGTCGTGGTTCCGGCCGATGCGCAATATCGTGTCCGGCCGTGACGAGCGCACGCTGATGAAGCTCGTCGTAGACCGGGGGACAGGCCGCGTGCTCGGTTGCCACATCCTGGGGCCCGACGCCGCCGAGATCGTGCAGACGGCCGCCATAGCGTTGAAGCTCGGGGCCACCAAAGCGGACTTCGACGCCACCGTCGCGCTGCATCCTTCGGCGGCCGAGGAGCTGGTGACGCTTCGCGAGAAATGGACTGCCTCCTGAGCCCGAGAGATCCCCCATGACCCGATTGAAAGACAAGGTCGCCATCGTCACTGGTGCCGGAGCCGGCATCGGCCGCGCGATCGCGACGCTCTTCGCTGCCGAGGGCGCGCACGTCTACGTCACCGACATCAACGGCGAAAGCGCGACAGCGGTGGCAACCGAGATCGCCACCAGCGGCGGCGCCGCGACCGCCATGACGGTCGATGTCTCGCGCGGCCAGGACGTCACGGCGCTGTTCCGCGACGTCGAGCGCGCGCGCGGGCGCGCCGACGTCGTCGTCAACAATGCCGGCCTCAACGTGCGCAGCGACTTCCGCCATCTCTCGGACGCGGACTGGGTCAAGATCCGCGAGGTCAACCTCGACGGCGTGGTGCGCATCGCGCGCGACGCGTTTCCGCTGCTCAAGGCCTCCGGATCGGGCTCGCTCATCAACATCGCCTCGATCATGGGCCATCGCGGGCTACGCCAGCTCGCAGGCTACTCGGCAACGAAGGGCGCAGTCGCGGCGCTGACGAGGGCGCTCGCGGTCGAGTATGCGCCTTACGACATTCGCGTAAACACTCTGGCGCCGGGCTTCATCGAGACCGCGCTCACGGAACGGGTCTTGAAGAATCCGGCGATCAACAAGGCCTTGATCGATCAGACGCCGATGCGCCGCTTCGGCACACCGGAGGACATCGCTCGCGCTGCGCTCTTCTTCGCAAGCGACGATTCGGTGTTCGTCACAGGAGCGGAGCTTGCCGTCGACGGCGGCATGTCGGCTGGGCTCTAGTTCAGTCGGCGGCGCGGCCGAGAACCTTGAGTGCGGGGGAGGCCCGAAGCGGCGCGACCTTGAACTTGAGCCGAGGCGCCTTGATCGCCACGGCGTCAGCGCCGTCCTTTGCAGCACTGGCCTTCGGGACGAGAGGCTTGCGCGCCGGCTTGGCGCGGAATGGCGGCAGGGGACGCAGCACGTTTGTCTCCATCGTCGACGTATCCCGACGACTTAACATTCTGAGTTGACGATCGCAATTGCAATCGCGGTTTGCCCATACGGAGAGCGAGGCGCATGCTCGTTGTCCCCGCTCGGTGGGGTCGGCCTGGCAGGTCGTCGCCATGTCCGGGGCCTTGTGTCGGCCCATAAGCTATGCAGTACTCCGGCCTGTTGCGGGGTGAGCGAAGTTCGGAGCAGGTGCCTTCATGCGCTATGGAGATGACGACCGCGAGAGCAGCAACGTCGAGGATCGGCGTGGCGAGGGCGGCGGCGGAGGTTTCCGGTTCCCGGGCGCTCGCGGCGGGCGCGGCATCCAGATTCCGATCGGCGGCCGCGGCGGAATGAGCCTGACGTCGCTTCTCATTCTCGGCGCCATCATGCTCTTCTTCGGCATCAATCCGCTCGACATCCTACTTGGCAACGGCGGCATCCAGGTGCCGAACATGCCCGACCTGCCGGAGCAGTCGCAGCCGCAGCGCCGCTCCGACCGCGGTCCGCTCGACATCCCGGGCCTGCCGGGATCGAAAGAGCCGGGGCCGACGTCGCCCAAGCAGTCCGACGCTGGCAAGGCCTTTATCTCGAAGGTGCTGGCCGACACCGAGGACGTCTGGACCCGCGTGTTTCAATCCTTCGGGCGCAAGTACGAGGATCCGCAGCTCGTGCTGTTCACGGGAGGGACGCCGACCGGTTGCGGCATGGGCGTCTCGGCCATGGGACCGTTCTATTGCCCGCTCGATAACAAAGTCTACGTAGACCTCGATTTCTATGACGAGCTGAAGCAGAAGTTCGGCGTCTCGGGCGACTTCGCCCAGGCGTACGTCATCGCTCATGAGGTCGGCCATCACGTGCAGACGCTGCTCGGCATCTCAGACAAGGTGCAGGAGGCCAAGTCGCGCATGAGCGAGGTCGATGGCAACCGCGTGCAGGTGATGATGGAGCTGCAGGCCGATTGCCTGGCCGGCGTCTGGGCCAACCTCAACGACCAACTGAAGAACCGCCTCGAGCCCGGCGACATCGAGGAGGCGCTCAACGCCGCGAGCCAGATCGGCGACGACATGATCCAGAAGAAGATGCAGGGCCGCGTCGTGCCGGACGCCTTCACCCACGGCACGGCGGCCCAGCGCGTCAAATGGTTCAAGCGCGGCTATGACACCGGCGAGATGCGCGCCTGCGACACCTTCAAGGCCGACGATCTCTAGGAGACCGAAGAGCTTCGCCCTTGGCGCTCGGCTACGGCAGCTCGCGGGCGTAGCTGATGACGGAGAGGAAGCGGATCGGCAGCTTCACGAGCTCGTCGGGTCCGTGCGGGGCATCCGCGTCGAAGAACAGGCTGTCGCCCGGCTTCATCGGATAGAGCTTGTCGGCATGCCGGTACACGACCAGTCCCTCGAGCATGTAGATGAGCTCGAGGCCCGAGTGCTGGAAGAGCGGGAACACGTCCGACTCCTCCGTGAGCGTGATCAGGTACGGCTCGACAACGACCCCGCCTGAGACGCCGCCGGTGTGGCCGAGCAGCTGGTACTGGTGCCCCGCCCGCGTGCCGCGCCGCTCGATCAGGAGCCCGTTGCCGGACGAGACGAACACGGCGTCGCGCCGCTCCTCGAAGCGGCGGAAGAGAGCAGTCACCGGCACGCCGAGCGCTTTCGATAGCCGCTGCAGCGTGGTGAGCGACGCGCTCGTCACGCCGTTCTCGATCTTGGAGAGCATGCCGAGCGAAAGGCCGGCGGCACGTGCGAGATCGGAGGCAGTGATGCCGAGCTTGTTGCGGAACGCGCGCACCTCGCGTCCGATCGCCACCTCGAGCATGCTGTCGCGCGAGCCCTGCAGCGCGTGCGGATCCTGGTCCTTGGCTTCGACCTTGGCCAGCGCCTCCGCGACCTCATCGGGCGTCAGCAGCTTTCGACGCTTTGAAGCGGCATCCGGTGCGAGCTTATCAGCCGGGATGTCCTTCTTGGTCGCGGCGGCCGGTCGTTGGCTCATGGGCGGCAATCTCTTCCAGGCGCTCGAACCCGACAAAATCGCCGGCAAACTCCCGAGCTGCGTCTTTGAGTGAGGCGGCGAAGTAGGCGGCCGACGCGCTGTCGGCCAGGAGGTAAAAGAGAGGAACGCGTCCGAAATCACATCGAACCACGATTGCGCTCATCTTTGCAACCGACGTTTGTGCGATTGCGAGAGCTGCAAATTTACTAAGACGGAAATCGATACCACTGACTTTGGCAAGCATTTCCGGGACGCGCCGGCCCGCAAGCGCCAGCCAGAAATGGCTGTCGCGGCGCGGCATCGGGTAGGTCCGCTCCTCGTCCTCGAGGCGGAAATCCCGCTCCCAGGCAGCATAGGTGGCGCCATCGCCGGCAAGGCTCGAAAGCAGGATCACCTCGCTCGGCGCGAGCACCAGGCAGAGGCTGCCGTCCCCTTGCCGGAAGGCGCGATTGGCCACCGGGTCGAGCGCAACGCCGCGGCGGCGCATGGCCTCGACCGTGCCGCGGCCCTTGAAGCCGATGCGGGGGAGGGCCGAGAGGTCGACGAGGGCGAGCTCGCGCGGATCGGCCTCCGAGGAAAGCCTTTCGGCGACCGCCGACCCGTCGACGGGGCGCCAGCCGGCGCCGAGGCCTTCGAGCAGCCGGCGCAGCGGCGGGCGGCGGAGGCTGTCCAGCGGAAAGGCCATGACTACACCTCCTGTCGTGAGTTTTCAGGATCGTAGAACGGGGTCGGCACGACGGTCGCGCGCACGGTCTCTCCGTTCTCGATGCGGATGTCGAAGCTCGATCCCACGTCCGCGAGGTCGCTTGGCAGGTAGGCAAGGCCCACGACCTTGCCCAGCGTCGGCGAGCGGACGGCCGAGGTGACGCGCCCCGCGATCTCGCCATTGCGGAACACGAGGTGGCATTCCTTGGGGCATTTGGCTGCCGCGTCCTCGAGCGTGAAGCCCACCAGCTTGCGCGCCACGCCCTTGGCGATCTGCATGTCGATCGCGCGCTTGCCGACATAGAACGGCTTCTTCTTGCCGAGCGCCCACTCCATCCCGCATTCGCCGGGATGGGTGAGGCCGTCGGTATCCTGGCCGACGATGATGTGGCCCTTCTCGAGGCGCAGGATGCGCTGGGCCTCGACGCCGAACGGACGGATGCCGTCGGCGGCGCCCGCCACCATCAGCATGTCCCACAGCGCCTCGCCGTAGCTCGCCGGGCAGTGGATCTCGTAGCCGAGCTCACCGACGAAGCCGACGCGCAGGATGCGCACCGGGATGCCGCCGAGATGTCCGACGCGGGCGCCCATGTAGGGGAAGGCTGCGTTGGAGAAGTCGATGTCGGTCGCAAGCCGCTGCACAATGGCGCGCGCCTTGGGGCCTGCGAGATTGACAGCCGCGTAGGCGGCGGTGACGTTGGCGATGTCGACGTCGAGCTTCCATTGCGTGTTGAACCAGCCCATCTGCCGATAGACCTGGTCGACGGCGCCGGTGGTGGCCGTGACATAGAAGTGGCGGTCGTGAAGGCGGGCAGCGACGCCGTCGTCGATCACGACGCCGGTCTGATCCGTCATCAGCGCGTAGCGGCAGCGGCCGATCGCCTGCTTCTCGTAGGCCCAGGTGTACATGCGGTCGATGAAGCGGGCGGCATCGGGCCCGCGGATGTCGAGGCCCCCGAGCGTGGAGACGTCGATCAGCCCCGCGCCCCTGCGTACGGCGTTGACCTCGGCCGCGATGGACGCCGCAGCATCCTCCTTGCGCCCGTAGAAGGCGGGGCGCAGCCAGAGGCCGGCGACCATCATCCGCGCACCGAGCTCGAGATGGCGGCCGTGCATGGCCGTGTGGCGAACGGGCTCGAAAGCGCGGCCCGCGAGCAGGCCGAACTTCTCCGGCACGAGCGGCGGGCGGAACGTGGTGGTGCCGATGTCCTTCATCGTGCGCCCCGTGATGCGCGCCACGATGCGGATCGTGTTGAGATTCGCCTGCCGGCCCTGGCTCGGGCCGAAGCCCGCGGTCGAGTAGCGCTTCACGAGCTGGATGTCGTCGTAGCCGTCCTTGACGGTGTTGACGATGTCCTTGGTGGTCAGGTCCTCGTCGAGGTCGACGAAGTCCTTGCCGGCCTTGGCGGTGAAGATCGGATAGGGATGCGTGATGCCGGCGGCCGAGCCCGCATCAGTTGCGTCCGTCGAGACCGGCGCCGAAAGGCCGAGCGCACGCGCCGACGCGGCCGCGCCGACACTGCGCGCGCTGCTCCGTGCGGCGCCATCATTCCAGACACCAGCCACGGCACCAGCGAGCGTCACGCCCGCGGGCAGGCTCTCGGCACGGTGCATGGCGATGGCAGGATCGTAAACGGCCCGCGCACCCGCGTGACAGGCGAGGTTGAGCTGCGGGCTGTAGCCGACGCTCATCACCACGAGATCGCAGTCGACCCATTCCTTCACCGGCCCAGCGACGCCGTCCGAGACGATCGATGCGACGGCGACGCGCTCGACACAATGCCTGCCCTTGGCGCCGGCAAGCGTCGCCCCGCGCAGAACGCGCACGCCGCGCTTGACGACGGCCGCCTCGGCGGCGTCGTTGCGCGCCGAGCCGAGATCGACGACGAGCGCAACGTCGACGCCAGCATCCATAAGATCGAGCGCGGCCTCGTAGCCGAAGCGGTTCGACGTGGCGACGACAGCACGCTTGCCCGGAACGACTCCGTAAAGGCGCATCAGTCGCTGGGCCGCATCGGCGAACATGATGCCCGGGCGGTCGTTGTCGGGGAAGACGAGGGGCTGCGCGAAGGCACCGGTCGCAAGCACCACCTCGCGAGCGCGGATCTTGTAGAGCCGTCTGTCGCTGATGGCCGCCACCCAGTTGTCGGAGAAGAGGCCGCTCACCGTTGTGCCGGTGAGGATCGTGAGGTTGGCGGTGGCCTTGGCGCGGCGCACGAGCTCGGTGCGCAGGTTCTCCTGGACACCCCGGTCGGCGCCGCCGCGGCCATAGAGGAGCGAGCCGCCGAGCTCCGGCCACTCGTCGATCAGGAGCGTCTCGGCGCCGGCCTCGGCAGCCGCGATCGCCGCCTCGAGGCCGGCTGGCCCGCCCCCGACGACGAGCACGTCGGCGAAGAGATAGGCCTTGTCGTAGGCCTTGTGGTGGGCAGCAGGCTCGAGGTGGCCGAGGCCCGCGAGCGCACGAATAGGCTTCTCGAAATACTTCCAGGTGCCGAGCGGGCGAAAGAAGGTCTTGTAGTAGAAGCCCACGGGCAGAAAGCGCGAGAAGGCGCCGAGCACGGAGTAGAGGTCGCGATCGAGCGATCCGAGCCAGTTGACCGACGTCACCGCGATCCCGTCGCGCAAAGCGTAGCGGTCGGCACGCGCGTTCGGCTCGTCGGCAACCTGGACGATGGTGTTGGCATCCTGGCCCGCCATGGTCAGCACCGCGCGCGGGCGGTGATACTTGAACGAGCGGGAGATCACACGCCGGCCCTCCGCGTAGAGAGCGGAGGCGACGACGTCGCCGGCATAGCCGTTGTGCAGCCTCCCGTCGAAGGTGAACGTGAGCGGAGACGCGCGGTCGATGAGAAGGCCCCATCCAGGCCCCTCGAGACGGCCGCCGGCGGAAGCTGCGCTCATGCTGCGCTCCCGGCCTGCGAGGCGAAATAGGTGTCGACGGTCATGGTGGCGAGGATCTCGTCGGTAATCGAGTTGCGCTTGGCGATGAACCACGTATTAGTCGGCGTGTGCAGCCACCACTCGTGGACGACGCCCGCGGTGTTGGCCTCGTAGAACAGGTAGTCGGTCCACTCGCCATCGGAGCAGGTCGCAGAATCGGGCGACGCCTTGACGTCTCCGGCGCAAACGAACTCCGAGATGTTGCGCGGCCCGTTCACCGGGCAGGTCATGATCTTCATGGAGGTGGCGGCTCTCTCAGTGTCCGACGGAGGCGGCTCCCTTCTCGCCGACGAGGTCGAACGAGCGGAAGCGGTCGAGGGCGAAGGGTTTGAGGAGATCGGGCTGCTTGCCGGTGGCGACACATTCGGCCATGCGCTTGCCCGAGACGGGCGTCGCCTTGAAGCCCCAGGTGCCCCAGCCGGAGTCGATATAGTAGTTCTCGACCGGCGTGAGCCCCATGACGGGCGAGAAGTCGGGCGTCATGTCGGCCATGCCGGTCCACTGGCGCAGCACCTTAAGCTCGCCCATGAACGGGAACAGTTCGAGCATGTGCGCCATCAGGCTCTCCTTGAAGTCGAGCGTCGAGCGCGTGGAGTAGAGGCCGTAAGGGTCGGTCGCGCCGCCCATCACCATCTCGCCCCGTGCCGACTGCGAGATGTAGACGTGGAGAGAGCCCGAGACGACGATCTGATCGAGGATCGGCTTTACGGGCTCCGAGACGCAGGCCTGCAATGGTATGGTCTTGATAGGCAAGTTGAAGCCCGCGAGCGCCGCGACGAGGCTCGATGAGCCTGCGACCGCCTGCATGATCTTGCCGGCGTGAATGGTGCCGCGGTTGGTCTCGACTCCGACGGCGCGTCCACCCTCGATGAGGATCTTCCTGACCTCGGTCTGCGTGTGCACCTCGACGCCCCGTTTCATGGCTTCCTTGGCGTAGCCCCAGGCCACCGCGTCGTGGCGCGCGATGGCGCCGGGCGGATGGTAGAGCGCTCCGAGGATCGGATAGCGCACGTCCTCAGACGTGTTGAGCAAGGGGCAGATGCGCGCCACCTCGGCCGCGTCTATCACCTCGGAGTTGACACCCATGTGCTTGTTGACCTCGGCGCGCCAGCGGGCGGTGCGCATGGCAGCGTCGGTGTGGGCGAGCGTGAAGTGTCCACGCTCGGTGTACATCACGTTGATGTCGAGCTCGGTCGAGAGGCCGCGGAACAGCTCAACCGATTCCTTGTAGAAGGCGACGCCCTCGGGCGTGAGATAGTTCGCGCGCACGATCGTCGTATTGCGCGCCGTGTTGCCGCCGGCGAGATATCCCTTCTCGAGCACCGCGATGTTGGTGATGCCGTGGTTCTTGGCGAGGTAGTAGGCGGCGGCGAGGCCATGACCGCCCGCGCCGATGATGACGACGTCGTAGGTGGGCTTGAGGTCCGGCGTCCAGCGGAAGTGCGGCTCGTCCGGATGCTCCCCTTTGAGGCCCGAGCGCACGGCGTACTTCAAGAGAGCGAACGGCATGGCGCGGTAACGATCTCCCCTGGAGGGTGGATGCGGCCGGCGAGACCCTCGGAAACGCCGCCACCGCTTCATTCCCACAATGCAAAAATATTTCCGTCTGTTCAAGTGACTGTTTAGGGGCCGGGAATATGCCCAACCCAAGAGCATTCGCCCAGCATTTATGCCTAATAGAGCGTCAACTGCCTTGACAATGTGCGGCAGGAGGCCGCAGAATTTTTCCGCACATAAAAAAGAGTTGCCTAAGAGGCAACGCAAGGGAGGGGCCGCAAGGCCCGCAAATCCGGGGAAGGTCTATGCAACAGAAACTATCCGATCCACGTGTCCAGTCGATGTTCAGCGGCGATCGACTGTGGGCTTTTGGCGCCGTGCTCGTCCTCTGGCTCACCTATGCCTTCACCTTCTGGGAGCTTCTCGGGGGTGGCAACGACGAAGGTGTCATCCAGGCCCTCGCCATCTCCGGCGCGCTGGTGCTCCTGTTCAATACCGCGTCGATCCTGGCAATGATCAGTCACTATGCCGAGGACAAGGAGCACATCTACGGGCTCGACATCCACTACCTCGACGAAATGAAGAAGGCGAAGGGGTAGCATCATGGCCAAAGCACCGTACGAGCCGCCGCGCCAGTCGCTGGCCGGCCAGACCTTTGACACCCTCTTCCTCCTGGCACTCGTGCTCGCAGCACTCTTCGTGCCGCTCTATCTCGGCCTCGCGGGCGGCGGCAAGACCGTCCTCGAGCTCAAGGACACGTCGTGGGCTGGCATGAGCCAGAACGCCACCATGCAGGCCCAGTGGGAGAAGCTCGGCTACACGCCCGGTCCCAAGACCGAGGAGAACGCCACCTCCGCCGCCGAGCTTATCGCGACGCGGTTCGACTACAACTTCGAGCCAATCGGGCTCGGCCTCACCGCTCTCGTCGTCATCGCCTACTTCTGGATCGTCTTTCACTGGTCCAAGAAGGAGTACCGCGAGGTGATCGAAGAGCGGTTCAACAACAAATAAGGGGGGAGACGCCGTGAACAACTTCGAGCTTCTCGAATACGCCGCCTGGGGCCTCTCTGCGCTCCTCGGCCTCTGGATGCTGATCGACCTGATCCGCACCGACCGCACCTACTCCGAAGATCTCCTGACCTCGTCCAAGGAAGGCGAGATCGAGGACGCCCTCGTGATCGATCCGACGCACCAGGGAGGTCACCGGTGAGCCAGGCAACCGCAATACACGGCGAGAGGATCTCGCTGCTTCGTGTGCTCGGTCCCGGACACGTGTGGGCGCTCGGCGTCGGCATCGTGCTCGTCGGAGAGTACATGGGCTGGAACTTCGCGGTCGGCAAAGGTGGCGCGCTGGCCGCCCTGATCGCCTGCTGGGTTGCCGGCCTGCTCTACACCTGCGTCGCCATGATCGACAGCGAGGTGACCTCGACGGTCGCCGCCGCCGGCGGTCAGTACGCCCAGGCCAAGCACATCGTCGGGCCGCTGATGGCGTTCAACGTGGGCCTGTTTCTGGTCTTCGCCTACACCATGCTCGAGGCGGCCAACGCCATCACGCTTGGCTATCTTGTGCAGACGGTGGGAACGATGGCCGGGTTTTCCGACACCCACGACAAGCCGTTCATCGTGCTGACGATCATGTTCCTCGCCTGGCTCAACTATCGCGGCGTGTACGCGACGTTGACCTTCAATCTCGTCATCACGGCCATCGCCTTCGTCGCCATCATCGTGCTGTTCTTCTGGGTTCAGCCGTGGGGCAACACCTACATGCAGCACAAGGAGCTCTTGACCGGCTTGCCCTACGGCTGGCTCGGCGTGCTCGCCTCGCTGCATTTCGGCATGTGGTACTACCTCGGCATCGAGGGTACGACCCAGGCCGCCGAGGAGGTTCGCTCGCCGGCGCGCGCGCTGCCTCTCGGCACCATGACCGGCATCATCACGCTGCTGATCGCCGCCACCATGACCTGGTATGTCTGCGCCGGGCTGATGCCATGGGAGTACCTGGGCCAGGCCGTGACGCCGTTGTTCGACGCCGCCCGTCTCACCGGGTCGACGCCGCTCATGGTGCTTCTCTTCATCGGCACCATCTTCTCGACGCTGGCTTCGGCCAACGGCTGCATCAATGACGCATCGCGTGCCTGGTTCTCGATGGGGCGCGATCGCTACCTGCCGCAGGTCTTCGGAGCCGTGCACCCGAAGTACCGCACACCCTACCGCTCGATCGTGTTCCTCGTGCCGGTGGCGCTGGTGTTCGCCTACTTTGCCCCGCTCGATCAGGTCATCACGTTCTCGATCCTGGCCGGACTGCTCGAGTACACGTTCATGTCGTTCAACGTGATCATGTTCCGCAACAAGTGGCCGCTCGGCACGATCAAGAGGGGATACGTGCATCCCTTCCATCCTCTGCCGGCGATCGTGCTGTTGATCCTTTGCATCGCCACCTACTTCGCGGTGTTCTTGGGCTACGGCACGCAGCTGGTCGCGATGCTGGTGTTCTACATCATCGCGTCGCTGTGGTTCGCCTTCCACCGCTACAAGTTCGTGCGCCGCGGAGAGCAGTTCACGATGCCTTGGCCGAAGCCGGTCGGCTATTGACGGCTGGCGAGGGACGCGGCGCCTTTTGACCGGCGCCGCGTCCGATTGCCAGACCGGGGAACCGACCCTTCAGCGTTGAAAGCACGGCCCATGTCCGTACTCATGACAGGCCTCGTTCTCCTGGCTGCCATCGCCGTCATCGGCTGGCTGGCCGTCCGTGACCAGCGCGCGGCGCGCCTCGCCCGTGTGCATCTGCTCGACGCCGCGGCGCCGCTGTTCGATCGCTCGCTGATCACGCACGAGGAGGACGGCTTTCCTCGCCTCACCGGTCGGCGCGCCGCGAGCAACATCGATGTCCGCCTGTTGAGCGACACCATGACCATGCGACGCCTCCCGCAGCTCTGGCTGCAGGTCACGGTGCTGCGGCGGCGTCCGGGGCTCGCAAGCCTTGCTGTGCTCGCCCGCCCGTCGGGCTACGAGTTCTACAGTTTGACCGAGCGCCTCCATCACGTGATCGATCCGCCGGAGGGCTTACCGAGCGAGATCATCGTCCGCGGCGACAACGCCCGCGCGGAAGCGTTGCTCGAGAAGGCGCATGCCGCCCTGGCAGCCATCCTCGCCGACCCCAAGGTCAAGGAGGTGGTGATTGCCCCCGAGGGCGTTCGCATCCTGCGTCAGGCGGCCGAGGGGCGCCGCGGCGAGCACCTGCTCCTGCGCCAAGCCGTGTTCGACGACGCGGCCGTGTCCGCCGAGACCTTGAGCAACATCTTGGAGGCGATCCGAGGCCTGGAGGCCGCCGTCGAAGCCCCGCCGGCACAAAGGGCAAACGTGGCGTGACCCGCGCTCCCATGCATCCGTACGTGGTCCTCGCTCTTGCGGTCTTGCTGCCGGGCGCCGGTCACGTGGCAATCGGACAGCCGCAGCGAGGGTTCGGATTTGCCTTCTTCTCGCTGCTGCTGGCGCTCGTCTCCTGGCACACGACGACGCCGGACCAATCCTTCGTCGGGCGCGCAGCGCTCGGCCTGTTCGTGTGGGCGCTGTCGATCCCGGACGCCTATCGGGGGGCCCGCATCGCCTACGAGCAGTGGCGCGGGGCGCAGCGCGGTCTATCCTGACAGGAAAATTTTATTCGCGACAGTTGAATGGCGGTGAGCGAGCTGCTAACAATCCGTCATTGAGACCAAGCAGCGTCTGGGGATTTGCCGTCAATGTGCGGGATCGTAGGACTTTTTATCAAGGACAAAGCGCTCGAGCCCCGGCTCGGCGAGCTGACGGCCGGCATGCTCGCCACCATGTGCGAGCGCGGGCCCGACTCGGCGGGGTTTGCCGTCTACGGCGCGCCCAAGAAGGGCAAGGCCAAGATCACCCTCCAGTCCCCCGACCCGGACAGGGATTTCGAGGGTCTCGCCAAGGCGATCGAGCACGAGATCGACGACAAGGTGAAGCTGGACATCAAATCCACGCACGCGGTTCTCACCTGCCACGCCGACAAGGCGGACGAGGCGCGCCAGGCCATCCGTGCGAAGTTTCCCTCGGTGCGCATCCTGGGCTCGGGCGAGACCATCGAGATCTACAAGGAGGTCGGCTATCCGACCGACGTGGCCGAGCGCTTCGACCTCGCGCACATGGAGGGCACGCACGCCATTGGCCATACCCGCATGGCAACCGAGAGTGCCGTCACCACCCTCGGCGCTCATCCGTTCTCGACCGGGCCCGACCAGTGCCTGGTGCACAACGGCTCGCTCTCGAACCACAACAACCTCCGCCGCGAGCTGAAGCACGACGGCATGACTTTCGAGACCGAGAACGACAGCGAGGTGGCGGCCGCCTATCTCACGTGGCGCATGAACCAGGGTCTCAACCTCGGCCAGGCGCTCGAGAAGGGCCTCGAGGATCTCGACGGCTTCTTCACCTTCGTCGTCGGCACCAAGAATGGCTTCGGCGTCGTGCGCGATCCCATCGCTTGCAAGCCCGCCGTGCTGGCCGAGACCGACCAGTACGTGGCCTTCGGCTCCGAGTACCGCGCGCTCGCCGGTCTCCCCGGCATCGAGAAGGCTAAAATCTGGGAGCCCGAGCCCGCCACCGTCTACTTCTGGGAGCGCTGATAGATGAGGTCGATCGATCTGGCGACGACGCCGCTGCGCGACCTCAACCAGGGTCTGCACACGCTGAAGGACGGTACCAACGAGACCGAGTGGGAGGTCTTGAACCCGCGTGGCCAGCACGCGGTGGCGGTCGGCGTAGATGCGCCGGTGACCGTCAACATCCGCGGCCCTGTCGGCTACTATGTCGCCGGCATGAACAAGCAGGCGACGGTCGTGGTGCACGGCTCGGCGGGCCCTGGCGCCGCCGAGAACATGATGTCGGGCAGGGTGGTCGTGAAGGGCGATGCCAGCCAGTACGCGGGCGCCACCGGCCGCGGCGGTCTGCTGCTCATCGAGGGCAACGCCTCCTCGCGCTGCGGCATCTCGATGAAGGGCATCGACATCGTCGTGCGCGGCAACATCGGCCACATGTCGGCCTTCATGGCTCAGACCGGCAACCTCGTCGTCCTCGGCGACGCGGGCGACGCGCTCGGCGACAGCATCTACGAGGCCAAGCTCTACGTGCGCGGCCAGGTCAAGAGCCTCGGCGCCGACTGCGTCGAGAAGGAGATGCGGGCCGAGCACCACGAGGCGCTTTCCGAGCTCCTGAAGAAGGCCGGCGTCAACGGCGTCAAGACCAGCGAGTTCAAGCGCTACGGCTCCGCAAGGAAGCTCTACAACTTCAACATCGACAACGCGGACGCCTACTGATGAGCTATCAAAATCCGCCCACCACGCCGCGCAAGTCTTCGACCTTCGACGACTATACGCTCTCGGAGATCCGGCGCGCCGCCCAGACGGGCATCTACGACATTCGAGGCGCCGGCGCCAAGCGCAAGGTTCCGCACTTCGACGACCTGCTCTTCCTCGGCGCCTCCATGTCGCGCTATCCGCTGGAAGGCTATCGCGAGAAGTGCTCGACCGCCGTCACGCTCGGCACGCGCCACGCGCGGAAGCCGATCGAGCTCAAGATCCCGATCACGGTCGCCGGCATGAGCTTCGGCTCGCTTTCCGCCAATGCGAAGGAAGCGCTCGGCCGCGGCGCGACGCTCGCCGGCACATCGACGACGACCGGCGACGGCGGCATGACGCCCGAGGAGCGCGGCCAGTCGAAGACGCTGGTCTACCAGTATCTCCCGTCGCGCTACGGCATGAACCCGGACGATCTCCGCAAGGCGGACGCCATCGAGGTGGTCGTCGGCCAGGGTGCCAAGCCCGGCGGCGGCGGAATGCTGCTCGGCCAGAAGATTTCCGACCGCGTCGCGGAGATGCGCACGCTGCCCAAGGGCATCGACCAGCGCTCGGCCTGTCGTCATCCGGATTGGACCGGCCCCGACGATCTCGAGATCAAGATCCTCGAGCTGCGCGAGATCACGGACTGGGAGAAGCCGATCTATATCAAGGTCGGCGGTGCGCGTCCCTACTACGACGTCGCCCTCGCGGTGAAGGCCGGCGCCGACGTTGTCGTCGTCGATGGCATGCAGGGCGGCACGGCGGCGACGCAGGAGGTTTTCATCGAGCACGTGGGCCAGCCCACGCTGGCGTGCATCCGTCCCGCAGTTCAAGCACTCCAGGACCTCGGCATGCATCGCAAGGTGCAGCTCATCGTCTCGGGCGGCATCCGCAATGGTGCCGACTGCGCCAAGGCGCTGGCGCTTGGTGCCGACGCCGTCTCGATCGGCACGGCCGCCCTCGTCGCGCTTGGTGACAATGATCCCGCGCTTGAGGGCGAGTACCAGAAGCTTAACACCACGGCCGGTGCCTACGACGACTGGCACGAGGGCCGCGATCCCGCTGGCATCACCACGCAGGATCCCGAGCTGTCGCAGCGCCTCGATCCGGTACGGGCCGGGCGCCGTCTTGCCAACTACCTCAAGGTCATGACGCTCGAGCTCCAGACCATCGCGCGCGCGGCCGGTCACAATCACGTGCACAATCTCGAGCCCGAGGATCTCTGCGCGCTCACCATCGAGGCCGCCGCCATGGCGCGCGTGCCGCTGGCGGGAACGAGCTGGATTCCGGGACGCGACAAACTCTAACCTACCGACGACCCCGGTCCGTCCGGCTCGGGGATTTCACAAATAGTGGTCTTAAAAAAAACGAAGACCTCTAGGGGAAGCGATCAACCCGTGTGTGGGAAAGCATAGGCATGGCACAAGATCTGGCTCAGGTCGCGAAAGAGCGCGGCATTCGCTACTTCATGATTTCTTTCACCGATCTCTTCGGCGCACAACGCGCAAAGCTGGTGCCGGCCGCGGCCATCGCGGAAATCCAAAAGGATGGCGCGGGCTTTGCCGGCTTCGCCACCTGGCTCGACATGACGCCCGCCCATCCCGACATGTTCGGCATGGCCGACCCCTCCGGCTTGATCCAGCTTCCCTGGAAGAAGGATGTGGCCTGGGTCGCCGCTGATCTGGTCATGGATGACAAGCTTGTCGCCCAGGCTCCGCGTGTCGTCCTGAAGAACGCCATCGCCAAGGCCGCCGCCAAGGGCCTTCGCGTCAAGACCGGAGTCGAGTGCGAGTACTTCCTCACGAACCCTGACGGCACGGCCATCTCGGACGCCAAGGATAACGCCTCCAAGCCCTGCTACGACCAGCAGGCGCTCATGCGTCGCTACGATGTGATCTCCGAGATCTGCGACCACATGCTGGAGCTCGGCTGGGGTCCCTACCAGAACGACCACGAGGACGCCAACGGCCAGTTCGAGATGAACTGGAACTTCGACGACGCGCTCGTCACGGCCGACCGCCACTCGTTCTTCAAGTACATGGTGAAGTCGGTCGCCGAGAAGCACGGCCTGCGCGCGACATTCATGCCGAAGCCGTTCGCGGGCCTCACCGGCAACGGTTGCCACGCCCACATCTCGGTCTGGGACCAGGCCGGCACCACCAACAAGTTCTTCGACGCTGCGGACGAGATGGGTCTGTCGAAGGAGGGCTACAACTTCCTCGGCGGCATCATGCAGCACGCCGAGGCGCTCGCCGCCATCACCAACCCGACCGTCAACTCCTACAAGCGTATCAACGCGCCGCGCACCATCTCCGGCGCCACCTGGTCGCCCAACACCGTAACCTGGACCGGCAACAACCGCACCCACATGGTGCGCGTGCCAGGCAAGGGCCGCTTCGAGCTTCGCCTGCCGGACGGTGCCGCCAACCCCTATCTGCTGCAGGCGGTCATCATCGCCGCCGGCGTCGACGGCATCGAGCGCAATGCCCACCCCGGCAAGCGCCTCGACATCGATATGTATCAGCTCGGTCACACCGTGACGGACGCACCCAAGCTGCCGCTCAACCTGCTCGACGCCATCCGCAACTTCGACAAGGACGCGACGCTCAAGAGCGCGCTCGGCGACGAGTTCTCTGCCGCCTACGTCAAGCTCAAGACCAGCGAGTGGAACTCCTATGCCTCCCACTTCACGCAGTGGGAGCGCGACAACACGCTCGACGTCTGACGGAGCGGCATCGGGCAACAGGCAGCCGGCAGCAGGGAAGCCCCGCTGCCGGCTTCATTTTTTTGCTCGATCCGGCCTGTTGCCTGCTGCCCGCTGCCTGCTATAGCCATCCCCTGGCAAGCAGGGGACACCATGGACGTCAGCGGACGGCGGCTCGGAATCCTGGCCGGGGGCGGCACGCTCCCGCGTGAGATCGCCGACAGCGCGGCCAGGCGCGGTGTGCCTGTCCAGATCGTCGCCATCGACGGCGAGGCCGACGCCGATTTCGCACCCCATCCCGTGACGCCCGTCAATTGGGGGCAGATCGGCACCATGCTGGAAGCGCTGCGCAGCGCGCGCGCGACCGACCTCGTCATCGTCGGGCGCGTGCACCGGCCTGAGATCTGGGGCCTGAAGCCCGACCTCGGCTTCTTCGGCAATCTGCCGGCCATCATCAAGATCGTGGCGTCGGGCGGCGACGACAGCGTGCTCCGGCGCGTGGTGCGCTTCTTCGAGCGCCGCGGCTTGCACGTGGTCGGGCCGGGTGAGGCCGCCCCCGAGCTCGTCATCGGCGAAGGCCCGCTCGGCAGCATCCGCTCGTCGGCTGCGGACGCTTCCGACATACGCAAGGGACTCGAGGTCGTGCGCGCGCTCGGCGCCTTCGACGTCGGGCAAGGCGTGGTCGTCTCTGGCGGCATAGTCGAGGCGATCGAGGGCGCCGAGGGCACCGACCGCATGCTCGCGCGGACGGCGCAGCGCAGGCGCGCAAGCGGTCGCGGGGAAGGGCGGCACGGCGTGTTCGTCAAGCGCTCGAAGCCGAGCCAGGATCTGCGCGTCGACATGCCGGCCATCGGACCGGAGACCATCGCCAGCGTGTGCGCGGCAGGCCTCGACGGCATTGCCGTCGAGGCGGGCAAGGTGCTGGTTGCCGGGCGCGATCTCACCGTGCAGCGCGCCGACGAGGCAACCCTTTTCGTCGAGGGCGTGGATGATAGCCGGGCCGGGCCGACGCCCCCGCGCTTCAACGCCAAGAGGCAGCCGATGGCGTTTCGGACGCTCGGCCAGCATCGCCCGCAACGGCATTCCGAGCGCGACGCGGCGAAGGGCCTTGCCGCCGTCGCGGCGCTCGCGGAGTTCGGCGCCGGGAGGGCGGCCGTGGTGGTGCGCAATCACGTGCTGGCGGTCGAGGCGGGCGAGGGCGTGGTCGAGACCGTGCGCCGCGCGGCCGGCCTCAGGCAATGGACGAGCCTCACACGTCGACGCCGCGGCGTCGCGACGCTGCGGACCGCAGGCGACCTCGCTGCAGACGTCGTAGAGGCTGTCGCAAATGCCGGATATGCGGGCATCGCGCTCGTGGAGGGCGGATCGGTGAGAACCGAGGTTCTGGCCGAGGCCAATCGCAGGGGAATCTTCGTGATGGTTCGATACGAGGGAGCACTCATCCGAGCATGAGCGCAACCGCGGCAAAGGAGTTGCGGCTGTTTCTCGTTGCCGGCGAGCATTCGGGCGACGCGCTCGGTGGCAAGCTCATGGCGGCGTTGAAGGCGCGCCACAGCGGACCGATCGCATTCGCCGGCGTCGGCGCGGAGCATATGGAGCTCGAGGGCCTCGTCTCCGACTTTCCGATGTCGGACGTGGCCGTCATGGGCCCGCTCGCGATCCTGCGCCGCCTGCCGCTCATTCTGAAGCGCGTCTACGGCACGGTGGACCGCGCCCTCGCTTGGCAGCCCGACGCGGTCGTCATCATCGACAGCCCGGAGTTCACCCACCCGATCGCGAAGCGGATCCGCAAGCGCGCGCCCGAAATCCCGATCATCGACTACGTGAGCCCGACCGTCTGGGCCTGGCGTCCCGGACGCGCCAGGAAGATGCAGCCCTACGTGGACCATGTCCTCGGCCTCCTGCCGTTCGAGCCCGCCGCGCACGCGCGGCTCCGAGGACCGCCCTGCAGCTACGTCGGGCATCCGTTGATCGAGCGGCTCGACTGGCTGCGCGATCTCGACACCGACCCGCTGCGCCAGCGTCTCGGCCTGGATCCGGCTCGGCCGACTGTGGTTGTTCTCCCTGGCAGCCGCTCATCCGAGGTCGGGCGCCTCATGGAGCCGTTCGGTGATGCGCTGAGGATCCTGTGCGCCGCGGGGCCCGCGCCGCAGGTCATACTGCCGGTCGTCCCACACGTAAGAGGCCTCGTCGAGCGCCTGCGCATGGGCTGGCCTGTGCCTCCGCACATCGTTGAGGGCGGGGAGGACAAGTTCCGTGCCTTCAGGCTCGCCGACGCGGCGCTCGCCGCCTCCGGCACCGTCACGCTCGAGCTTGCCCTCGCCGGCACGCCGATGGTTGTCGCCTACCGGGTCGATCCGGTTGCCGCGCCGTTCCTGCGCCGCATGATCAAGGCCCCCACCACCGTTCTCGCCAACCTGGTGCTCGGCGAGAACTCATTCCCGGAGTTCCATCAGGAGCTGGCTTCGCCAGAGAATTTGGCGGGCGCGCTTGCCCCGCTGCTCTCCGATACGCCCGAGCGGCGCGCCCAGCGCGCGGCGCTGGACCGCATTCCCGAGCTGATGCACGTCGAAGGCGGCAGCCCCAGCGAGGCCGCCGCCGCCATCGTGCTCGACTATGCGCTCGGCCGCAGATCGGTCTGACGCTTCAGCCGCCGGCCTTGGGGAATTCGCGGCGCGCCGGGCCGATGTAGAGCTGACGCGGACGGCCGATGCGCTGCTCGGGGTCCTCGATCATCTCCTTCCACTGGGCGATCCAGCCGACGGTCCGCGCAACCGCGAACAGCACCGTGAACATGTCGACCGGGAAGCCCATCGCCTTGAGCGTGATACCCGAGTAGAAATCGATGTTCGGATAGAGTTTCTTCGACACGAAGTAGTCGTCCTGGAGCGCGATGCGCTCGAGCTCCATGGCGACCGCGAGCAAGGGCTCGTTGCGCTTGTCGAGCTCGTCGAGCACCTGATGGCAGGTCCTCTGCATCACCTTCGCGCGCGGATCGTAGTTCTTGTAGACGCGATGTCCGAAGCCCATGAGGCGGAAGCCGGAGCTCTTGTCCTTGGCCTTCGCGATGAACTCGGGGATGCGGTCGACGGTGCCGATCTCCTGCAGCATGTTGAGGGCCGCTTCGTTGGCGCCACCGTGCGCCGGGCCCCAGAGGCAGGCGATGCCGGCCGCGATGCAGGCGAAGGGGTTCGCGCCCGATGAGCCGGCAAGACGCACCGTCGACGTCGAGGCGTTCTGCTCGTGATCGGCGTGCAGGATGAAGATGCGATCGAGCGCGCGGGCGACGACGGGATTGACGATGTAGGGCTCGCACGGCACCGAGAAGCACATCTGCAGGAAGTTCGACGTGTAGTCGAGGTCGTTCCGCGGATAGATGAACGGCTGGCCGATAGAATATTTGTAAGCCATGGCGGCGATCGTCGGCATCTTCGCGATCATGCGGTGCGAGGCCGTCTCGCGCTGCCTCACGTCGTTGATGTCGGTGCTGTCGTGATAGAAGGCGGACAGCGCGCCGACCACGCCCACCATGACCGCCATGGGATGCGCGTCGCGGCGGAAGCCGGTGAAGAACCGCGTCATCTGCTCGTGCACCATCGTGTGTCGCGTGATGGTGTTGCGGAAGGATTTGAACTCGTCGTTGGTCGGCAGCTCGCCGTGCAGCAGCAGATAGCACGTGGCGAGGAAGTTCGAGTTCTCCGCAAGCTCGTCGATCGAGTAGCCGCGGTAGAGCAGCTCGCCTTTGTCGCCATCGATGAAGGTGATCTTCGATGAGCAGTTGGCGGTCGACGTGAAGCCAGGGTCGTAGGTGAAGCAACCGGTATCGCGGTACACTTTGGCGATGTCGATCACGTCCGGTCCGATCGACCCGCCCCTGACGTCGAGGGATACGGTCTTGCCGTCGATCACCAGCTCGGCCGGGGGCTTGGTGCCGGCCGCCTTCGGTGTCGTGGGGTCCTGAATGCCCATTCCGCTTCTCCTTGATGAGTAGGATCGTCCCGGGTCGTCACGCCGTCGCCGGCGCGGCCGGATTTGTGCAGCGCAGTATACAACTCAACCGCAACGCTGCGGAATGCCGATTTGTGGACGCGAACTTGGGCAACCGCCCGAAATCCTGTCAGCCCGTATGATCACCGAGTCGGGCGACGGTTTCTTCCTTCCCCAGCACAGCCATGACGTCGAACACCGGCGGTGACACCGTGCGCCCGGTCAGTGCTGCGCGCAAGGGTTGAGCCACCTTGCCGAGCTTGGCGCTGGTCTCGTCCACGTAGGCGCGGACGATGCCTTCGAGCTCCGCGGCCTCCCAGGTGCGGGCATGCGCGAGTCGCGGCAACAGCGCAGCCACCACGTCAGTCGCCTCTCCATCCATCAGCTTACGGGCTTTCTCGTCGAGGGAGAGCGGCCGCTCGGCGACGATGAAGAGGGCCTGGGCGATGAGATCGGCGAGCGTCTTGGCGCGCTCCTTGATGGCGGGAATCGCGCGAGCCAGCTTGTCCCATCCCTTGGCCTCGAACAGGCGGGCCAGGTCCGCACCCGTCGCCACCGAGGGCACCAGCGCTTCCGCCTCGCGGGCGAGCGCGATGTCGCTCCGGGCCGGCGCCTTGGGATCGACGGTGATGGCCTTGAGCACCGCGAAATCAAGATGCGGCAGCACGTCCTTGATGCGGGCCAAAAGCTCGCCGTCATCGGCGCCGCGGATATAGTGGCCGTTGAGATCGTCGAGCTTCTTGAAGTCGAAGCGCGAGGCGCTCTTGTTGATGTCGTCGATGTCGAACCACTGGATCAGCTGATCGGTCGACATGATCTCGTCGTCGCCGTGACTCCAGCCGAGGCGTACGAGGTAGTTGCGGAGCGCGATAGGCAGATAGCCCATGGCCCGGTACTCCTCGACCCCTTGCGCGCCGTGGCGCTTCGAGAGCTTGGCGCCGTCCGCGCCGTGGATCAGCGGCACGTGCGCCCACACCGGCACGTCCCAGCCCATCGCGGCGTAGATCTGCGTCTGGCGCGCGGCATTGGTGAGGTGGTCGACGCCGCGGATCACGTGCGTGATGCCCATGTCGTGGTCGTCGACGACGACGGCGAGGTTATAGGTCGGGTTGCCGTCGCTGCGCAGGATAATGAGATCGTCGAGCTCCTTGTTCTGAAAGACGACGCGGCCCTGTACGCGGTCGTCCACCACGGTCTCGCCCTCGCGCGGAGCCTTGAGGCGAATGGCGAACGGCAGGCCGGCCGGCGCCTCCTGGGGATCGCGGTCGCGCCAAGGCGAGCGGATCGTCAGCGGCTGCTTCTTGGCCTCCGCCTCGGCGCGCATCGCGTCGAGCTCCTCCTTGGTGAGGTAGCAGCGGTAGGCACCGCCCTGTGAGAGCAGCGCTTCGGCGACCTCTCGGTGGCGGGGGGCCCGGGCGAACTGGGAGACCGGCTCGCCCTCCCAGTCGAGCTCGAGCCAGCGCAGCCCGTCGAGAATGGCCGCCACCGCCGCGGGATTGTTGCGCTCCCGGTCCGTATCCTCGATGCGAAGCAGGAAGCGGCCGCCCTTGGCCTTGGCGTAGAGCCAGTTGAAGAGGGCCGTGCGCGCGCCGCCGATGTGCAGGTAGCCGGTGGGCGAGGGGGCAAAGCGCACGACGGGAGCGGCGGCGCTCGTCCGTTTTCTCTCGGTCATGGGTGATGGGCTCGGTTTCTGGGGTTTGGCCCGCCATGTAGCACAGCCACCGCGGGCGAGGTACCCCCCGGCGGCGAGCCTAGAGGGAAGCGCGCACATGACGGACACGGCGGCAGAGCACCCTCCCTTACGTCAAGGGCCCTTTCTGGCGGTCATTCAATGGCTCTCAGCCTGGCGCCCGCTGCGGGCAATGGTCGAGAGCCTGGAGGCCGAGCGCGTGCGCTGGGTGCTCTGGCTGCCGGTCGCGCTCGGGACGGGCGTCGCAGCCTATTTCGCGCTTCCGGCCGAGCCCGGCTGGGTCACGGCTCTGGCGCTGCCACCCGTGGCTTTTGGGCTCGCCCTGGCCAGCGGTCCCGCCCTTGTCCCCCGCGTGGCGGCATCCGTGCTTCTGGTCATGAGCCTCGGCTTCGTCGTCGCGAAAGTGCGCACCGAAGCGATGCGCGCGCCCGTGCTCGGCCGCGAGATGCGGGCGGCGGACGTGCGCGGCATTGTCGAGCTGGTCGAGCCCCGGTCGGGCCGCGGGCAGCGCCTTACCCTGCGGGTGACGGACATTCGCGGGCTGGCGGAGGCTGAGCGGCCGTACCGCGTGCGTGTGCGCGCCATGGTACCGCTCGAGGGGGTAAAGCCGGGCGATGCCGTACGCCTCAAGGCGACGCTGGCGCCACCCTCGGCGCCGGCGCTGCCCGGCGGCTACGATTTCGCGCGCGCCGCCTGGTTCCTCGGCATCGGCGCCACCGGCTATGCGCTCTCTGCTCCCGCGCTCGATCCGGAGCGGAGCGGCGCCGAGGGCCTCCTGCGCCGCGCCAAGGAGGAGCTCGAGCGCCTGCGGCTCGCCATCGGCGAGCGCATCCGGGCCGCGCTGCCCGGCGAGACGGGGGGCATCGCCGTATCCCTCATCACGGGTGAGCGCGGCGGCATCTCGGAGGAGACGACCAACGCCTTCCGCGACTCCGGGCTGCTCCACATCCTCTCGATCTCGGGGCTGCACATGGTGATCATGGCGGGCGCGGTGTTCATGGGCGTGCGCGTCGCGCTCGCGGCGTTTCCGTCGATCGCGCTTCGTATCGCCACCAAGAAATGGGCGGCCGCCGCGGCGCTGGCAGCCGCCTTCGCCTACCTGCTCATGTCCGGATCGTCGATCCCGACGGTGAGGGCCTTCCTCATGATCGCGATCATGCTCGTCGCCGTCATCCTCGACCGCCAGGCGCTCGCCATGCGCAATGTCGCGCTCTCGGCGCTGCTGGTGCTCGCAGTCATGCCCGAGAGCCTGCTCGACCCCGGTTTCCAGATGTCGTACTCGGCCGTCGTCTCTCTGATCGCCGCCTACGAGACCGTGCGCGCGCGCTCGGGCGAGCGCGACCGCGGCAACCTTGCGCGTATCGCCTTCTTCCTCGGTGGCATCGTGCTCTCGACGGTGATCGCGAGCTTCGCGGTGGCGCCGTTTGCCGTCTACCATTTCCACCGCAGCCAGCAGTACGCGCTCATCGCCAACCTGGTCGCCATTCCGATCTGCAACCTGGTGGTGATGCCGGCCGGCCTCGTCACGTTGCTGCTCATGCCGGTCGGCCTCGAATGGATGCCGCTGTGGGTGATGGAGCTTGGCATCCAAGCCATCATGTGGGCGGCAACCACCGTGGCCGCGCTGCCGGGCGCCGTCGCACGCGTGCCCGAGATCCCCCAGGGGAGTTTCGCGCTCATGGTCGCGGGCGGGCTGTGGCTCACGCTTTGGCAGCGGCGCTGGCGGGCGCTGGGCCTCGTTGCGATCGGGAGTGGCGCGCTGCTGGCGGCTGTCGGGAGCGAGAGGCCGGACTTGCTCGTAGGCGGCGAGGGCACGCTGATCGCGGTTCGCGGAGCGGACGGCAGGCTTGCCGCGCACGGCCAGCGACGGGGTGGCTATGCGCTCTCGCGCTGGCTCGAGCACGACGGGGATGCACGCACGCCCCGCGAGGCGTTGCGCACGAAGGCCTGGCGCTGCGACGGGACCGGATGCACATCAGAGGTGAAGGGCCTTGCCGTCGCCGTGACCACGCACTCCGCGGCGCTGGCAGAGGATTGCTCCCGCGCCGTCATTCTCGTCAGTCCGGAGCTCAACGCCTCAGGCTGCACCACGCCGAGGGTCGTCATCGACCGCACGGCACTCAAGCGCGAAGGCGCGCACGCCCTCTTCGTCGAGCAGAGCTCCGACGGTGGCCCGCCCCGCTTGCGCATCGACACCGTTGCTGGCGGGCGCGGTGTCCGTCCATGGTCGGCGCTGCCCAACACGACGCAACAGTAGTGAGTGCGCGTTCTCCTCCCCCTTGAGGGGGGAAAGTGGTAGCTGCGGTGGCGGTGAACTAGTACCGGCGGATGAGGCCCACGAGGCGGCCCTGGATGTCCACCTGATCGGGCCCGAAGATGCGCGTCTTGTACTCGGGGTTCGCCGCCTCGAGCGCGACCGTCGAGCCCTTTTTGCGCAGCCGCTTGAGAGTGGCCTCCTCCTGCTCGACGAGAGCGACGACGATGTCGCCGTTCTCGGCCGTATCGCAGCGGCGGATGATGACCGTGTCGCCGTCGTGGATGCCGGCCTCGATCATCGAGTCGCCCTTCACCTCGAGTGCGAAGTGCTCGCCGTTGGTGAGCAGGTCCGGCGGACACGCGATGTCGTGCGTGTGGTTCTGGATCGCGGCGATGGGCGTGCCGGCGGCGATGCGGCCCATGACCGGCACCGACACCGTGCGGCCGTCGATCATGTGCGAGGGCGGCGGCGCAAGATCGCGCGTACGCGTCTTCGAGCCCTCGATCACGCTCGGCTGGAAGCCGATGCGTCGCATGGGCTCGGCGGCGGCGTTGGCCGTGGCGACGGCTGCGGACGAGCTTTCCGGCAGCTTCAGAACCTCGATGGCCCGCGCCCGATGCGGCAACCGGCGAATGAAACCGCGCTCGACGAGGGCCGTGATGAGCCGGTGGATGCCGGACTTCGACTTCAAATCGAGCGCGTCCTTCATCTCGTCGAACGAGGGCGGCACGCCGTCAGCCTGCATGCGATCATGGATGAAGAGCAGGAGCTCTTTCTGCTTCTGGGTCAGCATTCTGCCTCCTGAATCGGGCGTTTCCCCACGCGGCGGCTCGAGAGCTGCAATCCGGATCGGGCGGAGCGCATGAGCGCTGGACGCCTCCTCCCGGACGCAGGCGCCGCGTCTCGGGAGACGCCGGCGCGACCGCCACGCTTCGTTTTGCACGCACAAGACGCGGCGAGTTGCACGTCGCCAGACTCACCTAAACAAATCGTGAATGTACGCTAATCGTTCCCGCAAGGTTCCGCAAGTGGGGTGTGAGGCGAGGGGAGTCTTCCTATTTTGAAATACGGCCGATCTAGCGCCGGCTAGCCGGCTTCAGAAGGACGAGAGCGACGACCCCCGCGGGCCAGACGACGAACAGCGCGTGCTCCCACCTCATGAAATCATCGAATTCCGCCGCCGTGTGCGCCCGGCCATACTTGCCGCAATAGCCGGACGAGCATGTCTTGATCGGAGCGTCGGGGTACAGGAACACCCCGTAGGCGAACACGAGGGCCATGCCGGCGCCGATGACGGCGCGAGCCACCCTCGCCACTGTTGTGTTCAGTCCATCCGACATGCCGCCGAGCCTAGCACGAGTTGGTGACGACGGCTGCATGATCCAAAAGGGAAGCTGGGAATCGGCCGGAGGACGCCGCCTCCCGCGCGTTAGCCTCCGAACCGCTCCACCGTCACCACGTCGCCTGCAGCCAGGGCAGGCGCGTCGGGCGCGCGGCGGATGAGGCAGTCGGCTTCGGCGAGCACGCAGAGGAGGGAGCTGTCCTGCGAGCGCAGGGGCGTGACGGTGAGCGCCCCGCCGTCCGTCTGCCCGAGCTTGCCGCGCATGAGGTGCAGGCGCGGCCCGTTGGTCTCGAGCGGCGCCGTGAGCACGGCGGTCTCTCGCACGCGGCCGTCCGGCGCCGCGCCGGTGAGGGCATGCAGCAGCGGCACCAGGAACACGCGCGCCGTGATCAGCGCGGAAGCGGGATTGCCGGGAAGGCCGAGCACGCGCGTGGGCCCCAAGCGTCCGTAGAGCAGGGGCTTGCCCGGCCGCATCGCGATCTTCCAGAAGGCGAGCTCGATGCCTTCTTCAGAGAGCGCCGGTCCGATCAGGTCGTGGTCGCCGACGGACGCGCCGCCGATGGTGACGAGCACGTCCGCGTCGCGCTGGGCCCTGATGCGCTCGCCAATCGCGTCGAGACGATCCGGGGCAATGCCGAGCGGGCGCGCGATGCCGCCGGCCGCTTCCACCAGCGCCGCGATGCCGACCGGGTTGCACGAGACGATCTGGTCCGCTCCTGGCACGGTGCCGGGGAGCACCAGCTCGTCGCCGGTTGCTAGGATCGCGACCACAGGTCTCCGCGCGACGGCCACATCGCCGTGACCCATGGCAGCGGCAAGCATCAGCGATGCGGCGTCAAGGCGCCGTCCGCGCCCGAGCAGGACGTCACCCTTCGCGAAGTCGCCGCCCGACGGGCGGATGTTGGCCCCGGGAGCCGCGCGCTCGGTGAGGGTGATCCGATTGCCGTCGCGGGCGACATTCTCCTGGATGACGACGGTGCCGCAATCACGGGGCACCGGAGCGCCGGTGAAGATGCGCACGGCCTCGCCCTCTCGCACGGACCCCGCGAGGGCACGGCCGGCGGCGGATTCGCCGATCACCGTCCACACGGAGCCCGCTTCGCCGCCGAGCATTCCCGCAAGCGCATACCCGTCCATGGCGGACGCGTCGAACGGCGGCTGGGTGTGGAGCGCAGCAAGATCCCGGGCGAGCACGCGGCCAGCGGCGGCGGCGATCGCAACCCTCTCGCTTTCCGGCGGCGGAATGCCCTCCAGCATGCGGGCAAGCGCCGTCTCGACCGGAAGCAGCGCCATCGTCAGGTGCCGATCGTCTTGGGAGGCGCGGAGAAGAAGCCCGATCGTCCGCCGGCCTTCTCACGCAACCGCACGCCGGTGATCTCCATGGCGCGGTCGGCAGACTTCAGCATGTCGTAGATCGTCAAGGCCGCGACCGAGACCGCCGTCAAAGCCTCCATCTCGACGCCCGTCGGGCCGGTGACGCTCACCTCCGCGCGGATATGCAACCCGGAAGGAGTCTCTGACGGCGCGAACTCGATCGACGCCTTCGAGAGCGCGAGCGGATGGCAGAGCGGGATGAGCTCGCTCGTCTTCTTGGCGGCCATGATGCCGGCGATGCGCGCGGCGGCGAGCACGTCGCCCTTGGGCGCGCCGCCCGCGATGACGAGGGCGAGCGTCTCGGGCTTCATCTCGACGAAGCCCTCAGCGACGGCCGTGCGCAGCGTCGCCTCCTTGCCGGAGACGTCGACCATGCGGGCGCGGCCCTTGCTGTCGAGGTGGGTGAGCTCGGACATCAGGCGGCCTCGGGGGTGAGAAGGGTGCGGGTGGCGGCGGTCACGTCGGCCTGCCGCATCAGGCTTTCGCCGACCAGAAACGTCTCGACGCCGACCTTGTTCAGCCGCGCAATGTCTGCCGGCGTGAAGATGCCGCTCTCGCCGATGCCGATGCGGTCGGAGGGAACGCGCGGGGCCAGCGCCTCCGTCGTCGCGAGGGTGGTCTCGAAGGTTTTCAGATTGCGATTGTTGATGCCGATGAGGCGGCAGGGGAGGCGCAGCGCCCGCTCGAGCTCGACGGCATCATGCACCTCGACGATGGCGTCCATGCCCCAGTCGGCGGCCGCCGCGGCGAGGTCGGCGGCGAGGGCGTCGTCGACCTCCGCCATGATGATGAGGATGCAGTCGGCGCCCCAGGCCCGTGCCTCCGCCACCTGATAGGTGTCGACCATGAAGTCCTTGCGCAGCACCGGCAGCGAGACCGCGGCGCGCGCCGCCGTCAGGTACTCGGGCGCGCCCTGGAACGAGGGCGTGTCGGTCAGGATCGAGAGGCAGGCGGCGCCGCCGGCCTCGTAGGCGCGCGCAAGCGATACGGGATCGAAGTCGGCGCGGATCAGCCCCTTCGACGGCGAGGCCTTCTTGATCTCGGCGATGAGGGCGGTGCGGCCGGCCTTGTGCTTGGCCGCGAGGGCGCCTGCGAACGCGCGCACGCGCGGCGCGCTACGGGCATACTCGGCCACGACCTGGAGCGGCTGGCGCGCCTTGGCGGCGGCAACCTCCTCGCGCTTGTAGCGGGTGATCTTCTCGAGAATATCGGCCATGTCGCAGCTTAAACCAGGGCGAAGGGGCTTGCTACCGGCCCGTCCCGGACCGGTCAAGCGCGCTCATTCGCCGCCCTTCTTTGTATCATCCGTTTGGCCGCCGCTCAGCCTCGTCGCCTCTCGCTCGATGACGTCGCGGCCGAGGTCCAGGCATTCGGTGGCGATGACGTTCGGGATCATGTCGATGCCGATGTTGTGGCCACCGGTCGAGAGCGCGAATTTCATGTCGATGCAGCTTTTGATCATCTGCGCGAGGTGCTGGACTGCGGCGGCGCCGTCGAGGCGCGTCTGCTCGACGAGCTGGGCACGCAACTTGCCATACGATTTTTGCACGGCGCCATAGGCGGCGATGTGCTTCTTCCGCAAGGAGCAGACGTCGTCCACTGCCTGGTCCATTTGCGCCTTCTCCCATTCGACGGTCTCGGCGACGAAGGCTCGGCACGCCTCGTCCGAGGCATCGACCTTGCCTTCGTCCTCGTAGCCGATGACCAGCGTCTCGGGGATAGGCGCGTCCCCGGCGCGGGCGGCGGGCAGCAGCAGACCGGCAGCGAGGGCGGACAGGAGAAATCTGGCGGCGGGACCGGTGCGGAGCATGGCGCCCTCTGGGATGGGATCGGAGCAACCCCGATCATACCCCACCTCGTTCTGCCCCGTCTCAGTCGCAGTGGCCTTGGTTAGCGGGGACCTCACGGTGCGCCCTGGCTCACGGCAACGAGCTTCTCGAGGGCCGCTGCAGCCTTGCCGGAGCGTATCGCCTCGGCGGCGAGACCGGCCCCCTCGGCAAGCGTTTTGGCCCGGCCAGCGACGATGAGCGCGGCGGCGGTGTTGAGCAGGACGATGTCGCGATAGGGGCCGGGGGCGTCGGACAGGACCTCGCGCAGGGCCTTGGCGTTGACGGCGGCGTCGCCACCCCGGAGGTCGGAGAGATGCGCGCGCTTCAAGCCCGCGTCCTCCGGCATTACCTCGAATTGGCGGATCTCGCCGTCCGCGAGCTCGGCGACCAGCGTTGCACCCGTGGTCGAAAGCTCGTCGAGACCGTCGGTACCGTGCACGACCCAGGCGCGCTCGGACCCGAGATGGCGGAGCACCTCGGCGAGCGGCAGCACCCACTGGGCGGAGAACACGCCGAGCACGTGACGCTTCACGTTCGCCGGATTGCAGAGCGGGCCGAGCAGATTGAAGAGCGTGCGCACGCCGATCTCTGCACGCGCTGGGCCCCAGGCCTTGAAGGCCGGATGATGAGCCGGCGCCCACAGGAAGCCGACGCCGGCCTCGTCGACCGCGCGCGCGATTGCCTCGGGGCCGCAGTCGAGCTTGACGCCGAGCTGAGACAACACGTCGGAGGCGCCGGAGAGCGAGGAGACGGAGCGGTTGCCGTGCTTGGCCACGCGAAGCCCGGCGCCGGCCGCGACCAGCGCGGCGCAGGTCGAGACGTTGAAGGTGTGATGGCCGTCGCCGCCCGTGCCGACGATGTCGATGGCCCCCGGCGCAACCGCGACCGCGATCATCTGGCTGCGCAGACGACGCGCCGCACCGGTGATCTCGTTCACCGTCTCGCCGCGCACGCGCAAACCCATCAGGAACGCGGCCATCTGCGCGGGCGTGGCCTCGGCCGTCATCACCGCGACCGCCTCCGCCATTTCGTCCGCGCCGAAGCTGCGGCCGCTCGCGATCGATTGCAGGATCGGCTTGACGCCGCCGCCCGTGGTCATGAGGCCTCCGCGGACCTAGGCCGCGTCGCGCGGGCGCGGCGCGTTGCGGCGCTTGGGCGAGAGCCCGGCCAGCTCGAGGAAGTTCGCGAGCAGCGCGTGCCCCTGCTCGGAGGCGATGCTCTCGGGATGGAACTGCACGCCATGCACCGGATGCGTCTTGTGCTGCAGCCCCATGATGAGGCCGTCGTCCGTCTCGGCCGTCACCTCGAGGCAGTCGGGCAGGCTCTTGCGCTCGACGATCAGCGAGTGATAGCGCGTCACCTGCACGCGTGGCGGCAGGCCCTTGAAGACGCCCTTGTCCATGTGCCGGATGGTCGAGAGCTTGCCGTGCATGGGCTCGGGCGCGCGCATCACCTTGCCGCCGTAGGCCTGGCCGATGGCCTGATGGCCGAGGCAGACGCCGAGAAGGGGGATCTTGGAGCCGGCTTTGGCGATGAGCTCGAGGCAGACGCCGGCCTCGTTGGGCGTGCACGGGCCTGGCGAGAGCACGATGGCCTTGGGCTTCTTCTTCAGAACCTCGTCCGCCGTGATCTTGTCGTTGCGGATCACCTCGGATTTCGTGCCGAGCTCGCCGAGAAAGTGGACGAGGTTATAGGTGAAGCTGTCATAGTTATCGATCAGAACGAGCATGACGGCCGAGGCTCCAAGTGCGGGGCCATCGCCTGCAAGGCCCGGAAATCTGGTGTAGAAACACCGCCCGGCGGCGTCAAGCGCGGCGCCGCACCGACCAGGCTCGAAAGAGTACATAAGCCCTTGCCGGCACGATTGAAGGGGCGGGTTTCCCCACCGGCCCGCGACCGGCTATAAGGGGCCATGACCCAGCACGAATCCCTGAAGCCCAACGCCACGGTCGAGATCGGTTCGATCAAAATCGCCAACGACGCACCCATCGTCGTCTTCGCCGGCCCCTGTCAGCTGGAGAGCCGCGCGCACGCGCTCGAGTTGGCGACCGCGCTCAAGGAGACGAGCGCCCGTCTCGGGCTCGGGCTCATCTACAAGTCGTCGTTCGACAAGGCCAACCGCACCTCGCTCGGCGGCAAGCGTGGCCTCGGGCTCGACAAGGCCCTCGACGTGTTCGCCGAGATCCGCGACACGCTCGCACTCCCGATCGTCACCGACGTGCACGAGGCGGAGCAGTGCGCGAGGCTCGCGCCCGTCGTCGACGTGCTGCAGATCCCGGCCTTTCTGTGCCGCCAGACGGACCTGCTCGTCGCCGCCGCCAAGACCGGCCGCGTGGTCAAGATCAAGAAGGGCCAGTTCCTCGCGCCCTGGGATATGAGAAACGTCGTCGCCAAGGTCGTGGGCTCCGGAAACCCCAACGTCCTCGTCACAGAGCGCGGCGTCTCCTTCGGCTACAACACGCTTGTTGTCGACATGCGCGCGCTGCCGATCATGGCCGAGACGGGCGCTCCCGTGATCTTCGATGCGACGCATGCCGTGCAGCAACCTGGGGGGCTCGGTGCAAGCTCGGGCGGTGACCGCCGCTTCGTGCCGGTGCTCGCCCGGGCGGCGGTGGCTGTCGGCATCGCCGGTCTCTTCATCGAGACCCATGACGATCCCGACAACGCGCCTTCCGATGGCCCCAACATGGTGCCCCTCAAGGCCTTCGAGCCGCTGATGGCCGAGCTCATGGCGCTCGACGCGCTGAGCAAGGCGCGGGCCAAGTAAGGTTAACAAAAAGATCTTCTCAACGAGGCACTTATGCCGATGTCGAGCACTGAGCGCGCCTCAGTTTGGACATCGCATTGAAGCCTGATTAGTCATCTTGTTTAGCCATCTTGCGCGCTCTGGTTTGTGCCGAGTGTGAAATCCGGTCCAATGCTCGACGGGAGGTCGCGAGCGAGCAGTCTCGAGATCGCGTCGTTGTGGAGGGAGTCCGAGATGATCGATCATCCTCATGGCAACGAGCCTCATGGTCTTGCGATTGGGGACATGCGTTCGGCGACTCGTCGAGCCCCGCCGCCGGGCCATTGGGTGACGTCGCAGATGAGCACCGCGCCAGCTTTCAGCATCCCCCTGTTTGCTGATGCGAGCTGCGCTGCTGTTGACACCTCGGCGGACACCGTGCCGACGAGCGTCCCCGACCTTGTTGCGCCTGTTGCCGACGTCATGCCACCCGAGGTCGATATCCCCGTTCCCCACACAATGCAGGCCGTCGGTGCCGCGACCCACTGGGTGTCGACGCGCATGAGCAGCTCTCCGCCGATTGGCCTTGCACCTGCGCACACCGAGGTCCCGCTCGTCGGGCCGGCGATCGCCCGAGACATCATCGTCGAGATAGAGAGACTTCGCCGCGACCTCGCAAGCGCGGACGAGGCTCTGCTTGCGCCGCCGGAGCCCGGCACGTCGAACCCCCTGCCGTCGCGCGAAAGCGTCGAGAGTTCCGTGCGTGAGCCTCTGCCTCTGCCGCAGCCGCCAGTCGTCGCGCATGAGGACGAGCAAATCGAGCTGCCAAGGGAGCCGTCCACCCGCCACATCGGTGCCACCCTCGGTTGGTTTGCAGTCGGCATCGGGGCGGTGCTGCTCGCAGTCGGGATTCGCCACTACGGCGCCGAGCCGGCCGCACGCGCTCCGCTCGTCGCAGCACAGCTGCCGGCGGCGGAGAGCTCGGCCAATCCGTCGAGGAGCTTTTCGCGTGCCGCTGCGGCCCTGGTCACGAACGTTCCTGAGCTCGAGGCGGCGGTAACGGCGCAGCCGGCGGAGAACGTAGCTCCGGGTGTTGTGCTGGCAGAGGCGCCGATCGCAGTCGTTGCGGTCGCGCCCGCGCCCGAGGCGATGGCCGATCCTGTCGACACGGTTACGGTGAGGGGGCTCCCCCCGAGCGTCACCATGAGCGCCGGCCGCAGGATCTCGGAAACGGACTGGACCATCGCAGCCGCCGACGCCGGCAATCTGGCGCTCGTCGTCCCGCACGACCAGGCGGGGCCGGTCCGCGCGGATATCGAAGTGACCTCGCGCGACGGGTTCGTCCTGGCCCGGCTTGGGCTCAATATCGTCCGCGAGACGCCGCCGCTGCCCCAGCCTCCCGTCGTGGCGGAGCAGAGTGAGGCCAAACCCGAAACCCCGGCCCCGGTCACTTCCGCCCCGGTCGCTTCCGCCGCACCGGTCGCTCCCGCACCGGTCGCTTCGGCGCCCATCGCCCCGGAGGTCGTTGCGCCCCCGGCGGAGGAGCCTGCTCCAGAAGAGTCGGTCGCCGAAACGCCCGTAACAGCGCCGAGCTCCAAGGCCAAGGTTTCGCGGGTCAAGATCGCGAGGCCGATGAACCTCGGGCTGGCCAAAGTCAGGCCAGTGGCCCCGGTGAAAACGGCCCCGGTGATGGCAGCGCCGCCGCCCCGCGGCCTCTTTCAGATCGGACCGACCGGAGTGAGCGTTTCCACCGCTCCGCCCCCGCCAGCGACGCCGGCATCACCAGCGTCGGCGCCGCCCCCCGCGAGCAAGCCGAAGCTGCCGGAACCAGACCAGTCGCCCGGCTTCGAGACGCTCGAGACCCTCGGCGGAGGATTCGTCCTCAATAGGCCTTGAGACGCGGTCAGGGGTCCTCCTCCCGACCGCGCTACCGCATGATTGGCACGCTCCGCCGCGTGCGTAGCCGCGGAACGGGAGATTCGTCCGGCAAACCTGCCTCTTAGCCGCATTGAAGGTGGACGAGCGGGGGCGCAATCGTGATGATGGCGCTAAACCCCCGACGAGCCTGGTGACGTATGCCGCATGTGACTCTTGCCGAGATCGCCCTGTTGCTTGCCGCCATGTCGATCGCCGCGCCGCTCGCACGCTGGCTTGGCATTGGCACCGTGCTGGGCTATCTCCTGGCCGGCATCGCCCTTGGTCCCTACGGCGTGCGCCACGTGTTCTCCATGAGCGACGCCCGGGAGATCCTGGAGCTTGCCGAGTTCGGCGTCGTGCTGCTGCTGTTCCTCATCGGTCTCGAGCTCAGGCCGCGGCGCTTATGGGCCATGCGCTCGGCGATCTTCAAGCTCGGCGGCGCCCAGGTGGCGCTCACGGCGGGATTGCTCGCCCTCGTCGCCATGGGCTACGGGCTGACCTGGCAGACATCGCTCTACGTTGGGCTCGCGCTCGCCCTGTCGTCGACCGCGTTCGCGCTCCAGGTGCTCGAGGAGCAGGGCGATCTGCCCATGCGCCACGGCCGCATGGCGTTTGCGGTGCTCCTGTTCCAGGATCTCGCCGCCATTCCGCTGATCGCACTGGCCCCGCTGTTTGCGCCGACAGTTGCCGACGTGGCGCAGACCATGGACTTCACGTCGGCTCTGAAGGGCCTCGGCACCATCGCCGGCGTCGTCTTGATCGGACATTTCGCGCTCGACTTCTTCCTGAGGCTCGTCGCTCTGACCAAGGTCAAGGAGGCGATGACCGCCGCAGCGTTGCTCACGGTCGTCGGCGTCACCATCCTGATGCAGATGGCGGGCCTCTCCGCTGCGCTGGGCGCCTTCATCGCCGGTGCGCTGCTTTCGGAGAGCTCCTATCGCCACCAGCTCGAGGCCGACATTCAGCCCTTCCAGGGCCTGCTGCTCGGCCTGTTCTTCACCGCCATCGGCATGTCGTTCAACGTCAACCTGCTGTTCGCCGAGCCGCTCAAGGTGCTGGGGTTCGTCGCGGCGCTGGTCGCCATCAAGACGGTGGTGCTTTATGCGCTTGGCCGCTGGCTCGCGCTCGAGCCGAGGCCGGCGCGCCGCCTCGGCCTCTCGCTCAGCCAGGGCGGCGAGTTCGGGTTCGTTCTGTTCGCAGCCGGTCTCGCCGCCGGCGTGCTGTCGCGCCATGTCGCCGAGCTTCTGGTTGTCGTCGTCACGCTCTCGATGGGCATGACACCGCTCTTGCTCGCGCTCGACGCCCTCTGGTCACGGCTCCGCAACAGCGTGATGCCGGCCTACGATAAGCTGCCGCCCAACGACGAGCACGTGATCATCGCCGGCTTCGGCCGCTATGGCCAGATCGTCGCGCGCGTCTTGCGCGGCAAGAAAATCCCGTTCACCGCGCTCGACATCTCGGCCGAGCAGGTCGAGCTCGTGAAGCGCTTCGGCTCGCAGGCATTCTATGGCGACGCCAGCCGCCCCGACATCCTCGAGGCCGCGCAGACGGGCAAAGCACGCGCCTTCGTGCTCGCCATCGATGACGTCGATGCCTCGCTCCGCACCGCCGAGCTCGTGAGGAGCCAATATCCCCACGTTCCAGTCTTTGCGCGCGCCCGCAACCGCAACCATGCCCACCGGCTGCTCGACCTCGGCGTGACCAACATCCAGCGCGAGACGTTCCTCTCCGCGATCGAGAGCACGCGCCAGGTCCTGGTCGGTCTCGGCTTCTCCCCGCGCCAGGCAGACCGCGCCGTCTCCACCTTTCAGAGTCACGACGAGCGCCGCCTCAAGGAGGACTACGCCGTCTACAGCGACATGGAGAAGATGCAGGCCAAGGCGCGCAGCGACGCGGCGACGCTGGAAAGGCTGTTCGCCGAGGATGTCGCCGAGGAGGCGCGGCAGGCGGCCCAGAAGGACGTGGCCTAGCTCGAAAGACCGGGTTTTCCCGGTCTAACCCCCGAGGATGCTGCGCCGGAGCACGGGCCCAGCGCCTCTCGGGTAGACGGCGCGGCATCCCCCCGCTAAATGTGCCCCGCAGAACGCGAGGAAGGACGGATCATGGGCGAGGCGCGAGAGAAGACGGAGCCGGCGGCCGGGGGCTACCGCGACATGGCGAACGCGATCCGCGCGCTCGCCATGGATGCCGTGCAGAAGGCCAACTCCGGTCATCCCGGCATGCCGATGGGCATGGCCGACGTTGCGACCGTGCTCTTTGCCGAGACGCTGCGCTTCGATCCTGCCGACCCGCAGTGGCCGAACCGCGACCGCTTCGTGCTGTCCGCTGGTCACGGCTCCATGCTGCTCTATTCGCTTCTCTATCTCACAGGCTATCCCGAGATGGAGATCGGCGAGCTCGAGCGCTTCCGCCAACTCGGCTCCAAGACCGCTGGCCACCCCGAGCACGGCCACGCTCCGGGCATCGAGACGACCACGGGCCCGCTCGGCCAGGGCATTGGCAACGCGGTCGGCATGGCGCTCGCCGAGCGTCTCCTCAACGCCCGCTTCGGCGACGCGCTTGTCAGCCATCACACCTACTGCCTCGCTGGCGACGGCTGCCTCATGGAGGGTATCAGCCAGGAGGCGATCTCGCTCGCTGGGCACTTGAAGCTCGGCAAGCTCATCGTGCTCTGGGACGACAACTCGATCTCGATCGACGGGCCGACCGACCTCTCGGTCTCCGACGATCAGCTCGCGCGCTTCGCCGCCTCGGGCTGGAACACCGTGCGCATCGACGGCCACGACACGGCGGCGATCTCCGCCGCTCTCGCCAGGGCACGTGCCGACAGCTCGAAGCCCTGGCTCATCGCCTGCAAGACCGTGATTGGCTACGGCGCTCCCACCAAGGCTGGCAAGGCGTCGACCCACGGCGAGCCGCTCGGCGCCGACGAGATCAAGGGCGCTCGCGATAAGCTCGGCTGGAGCGCGGCTCCGTTCGAAGTGCCGGCACCGGTGCTCGCGGCCTGGCGCTCGCTCGGTGCAAGAGGCGCGGCAGAGAACGCGTCGTGGAAGGATGTGCTGGCGAACGCGCCAGCCGATGCCAAGGTCGCTCTGGAGACGCCCGTCGCCACCTCGCGCGCGAAGGCCATTGCAGACGCCATCGCCGCGGCCAAGACGCAGTTCGCGGCCGATGCCACCAAACGCGCCACGCGCGTGTGGTCGCAGCTGACCCTCGAGCACCTGGTGCCTGTCGTGCCGGAGCTGCTCGGCGGCTCGGCCGACCTCACGCCCTCGAACGGCACGCGCACCAAGGCGCATCACACCGCGATCGGCCCCGGCAGTTTCGCCGGCAACTACATCCACTACGGCGTGCGTGAGCACGGCATGGCCGCGGCCATGAACGGCATCGCGCTGCATGGCGGGTTCATCCCCTACGGCGCCACCTTCTTGGTCTTCACCGACTACTGCCGGCCCTCGATCCGCCTCGCGGCGCTGATGCAGCAGCGCGTCGTCTACGTGATGACGCACGACAGCATCGGCCTCGGCGAGGACGGCCCCACGCACCAGCCGATCGAGCACCTGGCGGCGCTGCGCTCGATCCCGAACCTCATCGTGCTGCGCCCCGCCGACGCCATTGAGACGGCAGAGGCCTGGCAGATCGCCCTCTCGCAGACGAAGTCGCCGACCGTGCTCGCTCTGACGCGCCAGGCAGTGCCGACGGTGCTGCGTCAGGCGGGTTCCACAGGCAACCTGACGGCCAAGGGCGGCTACGTCGTGCACGAGGAAACCCGGCGCGACGTGACGCTGATCGCCAGCGGCTCAGAGGTCGGCCTCGCGGCGGAGGCGGCCGCGGCACTCGCCAAGGACGGCATTCACGCGGCGGTGGTCTCCATGCCCTCGTTCGAGCTCTTCCGCAAAGAGAGCGACACCTACCGGCACAAGGTGCTCGGCACCGCCCCCCGCATCGCCATCGAGGCGGCCGTCGCCCAGGGCTGGCACGAGTGGCTCCGGCCTGAGGATCTCTTCATCGGCCTTTCGGATTTCGGCGCCTCGGCTCCGGCCGCAAAGCTGTTCGAGCACTTCGGCCTGACCGTCGCCAAGATCACCGAGGCGGCCCGCGTCCTCGCCGCAAGGAAGCACTGAGCGCCCATGAATCTCGATAAGCTCAAGACCACGGATGGCCTCGACCTTCGGGGAAGGCGTGTGCTCGTGCGCGCCGACCTCAACGTGCCGGCCAAGAACGGCGCCGTGACCGACGCGACGCGCTTGGAGCGCATCATCCCGGGCTTGCGCGACCTCTCGAGCCGCGGCGCCAAGGTCATCGTGCTCTCCCACTTCGGGCGCCCCAAGGGCGGGCCTGACACCGAGAACTCGCTGGCCCCCGTCGCGATCGAGCTCGGCAAGCTCCTGGGCCTGCCGGTCTCGCTTGCCGCCGACTGCGTAGGCCCGCAAGCGGAGGCGGTGATCGAAGGTCTGGCCGAGGGCGGCATCGCCGTGCTCGAGAACACGCGCTTCCACAAAGGCGAGGAGAAGAACGATCCCGAGTTCGCCAAGGCGGTCGCCAGGCTCGGCGACATCTTCGTCAACGACGCCTTCTCGGCCGCCCATCGCGCGCATGCCACCACCGAGGGTCTTGCTCACGTGCTGCCCGCCTACGCCGGTCCGCTTCTGATGGAGGAGATCTCGGCGCTCAGGGCCGCGCTCGAGCATCCGAAGCGGCCCACCGCCGCGGTCGTCGGCGGGTCAAAGGTCTCGACCAAGATCCCCGTGCTCACCAATCTCTCGGCCAAGGTCGACAAGCTCATCATCGGCGGGGGCATGGCCAACACCTTCCTGCTCGCGGGTGGCGTCGAGGTCGGCAAGTCGCTGGCAGAGCCGGACCTCGTCGCCACCGTGCACGAGATCATGCGCGCGGCAAAGGCGCGGAGCTGCGAGATCGTGCTGCCGCAGGACGTGGTGATCTCCCCGCGCTTCGAGGCGGGCAGTCCATCGGCCACGGTCTCGACCATCGAGGTGCCGAAAGATCAGATGATCCTCGACGTCGGGCCGAGGACGGTGGCGCACTACGTCGACGTGCTCTCCCGCTGCAACACGCTGCTCTGGAACGGCCCGCTCGGCGCCTTCGAGATCGCGCCCTTCGGCGAGGGCACGTTCGCACTCGCGCGCGCAGCGGCGGCCCGCACCAGGGAAGGCACGCTCGTCACCGTAGCGGGCGGCGGCGACACGGTTGCAGCTCTCAACGCCGCGGGCGTCACGGGAGATTTCACCTACGTGTCGAGCGCAGGCGGCGCCTTCCTCGAATGGCTCGAGGGCCGCGAGCTCCCCGGCATCGCGGCGCTGACGAGGTGAGGTCCTGATGCTCGCTGAAGTCCATCTCTATCTGGGTGTGGCACTCGCTGGCCTCGTGAGCTTCCTGAGCCCCTGCGTGCTCCCGCTTGTGCCGCCCTATCTCGGCTTTCTTGGCGGCGCGACGTTCGATGAGCTCAGCCACGAGAAGGGGCTCGAGCGCACCGTCTGGCTCCGCATCGTGTTGGCCTCGGTGTTCTTCGTGCTCGGCTTCTCGACGGTGTTCGTGGCGCTCGGCGCTTCCGCCTCTTTGTTTGGACAGTTCATCCAGACCTGGCGCAGCGAGCTCGGCATCGCCGCTGGCATCGTTATCATCCTCTTCGGCCTGCACTTCCTCGGTGTCATCCGCATCCCGCTACTCTTCAACGAGGCCCGCTATCATGCGGAGGCGACGGGTGCGAGCCTTGCCGGCGCCTACGTCATGGGCCTTGCTTTCGCCTTCGGCTGGACGCCCTGCATCGGGCCGATCCTCTCGACGGTGCTCGCGCTCGCCGCCAACGAGGCGAGCCTCGGCGCCGGCGTGCGCCTGCTCGCCGTCTACTCGGCGGGTCTCGGCATTCCTTTCATCCTGGCCGCGATCGCCATCCGCCCCTTCCTGTCGTTCATGCAGCGCTTCCGTCGGCATTTCAGGCTGCTCGAGCAGGTGATGGGCGTGCTGCTCGTGCTGACCGGCATCGCCTTCCTCAACGTCATAGACTGGTTCAGCATCCAGGCGCTCGGCCAGTGGCTGATCGAGACGTTCCCGGGCTTGGCCCGGATCGAGGACTTGGTGCTCCCCGGCAAGCTACAACAGGAGCTGCGCAACCTTGTGCCGGGAGGCTGAGGTGGCGGACACTTCAAACAGGCTCGAGCCGATCGCCCTCACCGTTGCCGGCTCTGACAGCTCGGGCGGCGCCGGCATCCAGGCCGACCTCAAGACCTTCACCGCGCTCGGAGTCTACGGCGCCTCCGTGCTCACCGCGATTACGGCCCAGAACACGCTGGGCGTGCAGGGGGTTTTCACCCTGCCCCAGGGGATCATCGCCGAGCAGATGACATCTGTCGCGTCGGATCTCGCCGTCGTTGCCATAAAGACTGGCATGCTTGGCGACAGGGCGACGGTCGAGACCGTGGCCGCGGGCCTCGCGCGGTTCCAGCGTGTGCCGGTCGTGGTCGATCCGGTCATGGTGGCGACCAGCGGCGACGTGCTGCTGGCGGAGGATGCCATCGACGCCGTCCGCACGCGTCTCTTGCCGCTTGCAGCGATCATCACGCCCAATCTGCGCGAGGCGGCGCGGCTGCTCGATGCGCCCGTCGCCGCAAGCCTATCGGATGTCGAGGAGCAGGCCCGCCGCCTGCTTGCTTTCGGAGCAAAGGCCGTGCTGATCAAGGGCGGCCACGGCGAGGGTCCCGAGTCGGTCGACGTGCTGGTCACGGCCGGCGCCACACAGCATTTCACGGCCCAGCGCATCCCAACCCGGAACACGCACGGCACCGGCTGCACGCTGGCCGCTGCCATCACCGCCGGGCTCGCCAAAGGCGAGGAGCTGGCAACGGCGGTCGCCATCGCCAAGGACTTCGTGTGGAGGGCCATTGCGGCTGGGAAGGACCGTGCCATTGGCCGGGGCCACGGACCCGTCGACCACCTCTTCGCCATCAGGGCAATCGGGCTACACTGAGCTGTGGCAACTCGGCATCGCCAATTATGGAAAGAGGCAGGGGTATCTTGAAGCCTGGGCGGGCTTCTGCAACTCTCCGCTCGTGTGGCGCCGCCATTGGGGGATGTGCAGAGCTGCCGCACAGATTTATGGGGGGAGTTGAGCAGCGATACAGGGACGCTGTTCGGCTCGGCAGAAAACCGGTCCGGTCGCTCCGGGCCGGTTTTTCATTGTGCAACGCGGTATCCTCTCCGCCGCGAAGTATCGCGGCCTCGTCTTCCCCGTCCGCCTCTGCTAAACGCCCCCTGGTGCCGGCGAGTCCCGGCACGACTAAGGCACGGCAATCCCCATGGCGGAGATCGGCAGCGGCGCGAACGTGAGCTTGCTCACAGGGCCGGCCCGCGTTTCCTTCACCGTCCGCCTGGCGCTGTTCTACGGAGCGCTCTTCCTCGTCTATGGCGTGCACCTGCCCTATCTGCCGCTCTGGCTCGACAACAAGGGGCTCTCGGCCCAAGGCATCGCAGCCGTCATCGCGACGCCATACTTTCTGCGCGTCCTCATAACGCCAACCGTCTGCATCCTTGCCGACCACCTCCGCATTCACCGCCGGCTCATTGTGGGGCTGACGGCCGCGGCCCTCGGCTTCGCGCTGCTCCTGTCCACGATGCAGAGCTTCTGGCCGATCTTCCTGTCGGCGGTGCCGTTCGCCATCCTGACCTCGACGGTGATGCCGCTGGCCGAGACCATCGCCGTCGCTGGCGTCCGGGCCGGCGGCATCGACTACGGCCGCATTCGGCTCTGGGGCTCGCTCACGTTCGTCGCCGTCGGCAGCGCGGCCGGATGGCTCATCGACCACACGGGCGCTGGCGCCGTCATGGGCTGCCTCATCGGCAGCGCAGCCGCGACTGCTCTGCTCGCGTGGATCATTCCCGAGCGCATCAACGGCCATGCTCCTGCACCGGCAGTAGTCGCGGGTGACCCCAGCCGCTTGTTCGGGGGGGAGGCCCGCCGCCTGGTCGCGACCCCGGTCTTCATCGCCTTTCTCGTCGCGGTCGGAGCCGTCCAGGGCGCCCACGGCACGTTCTACACCTTCGGCGCGTTGCACTGGCGCGAGCAGGGCATCTCGACCACCTGGATCGGGGCGCTCTGGGCCATAGCCATTGCCGGCGAGGTGGTGCTGTTCGCCTACTCCGGCGCCGTAGTGCGCCGCTTCGGCCCCGTGAAGCTGATGATTGCGGCGGCCGCGGGAGCCATTCTGCGCTGGAGCGTGATGAGCCTGAGCCCACCATTGCTTCTTCTCATCCCGCTGCAAACGCTGCATACGCTGAGCTACGGCTGCTCCCATATCGCCGCCATGCACTTCATCTCGCATGCCGTGCCCGAGGGCGCGCAGGGGACCGCCCAGGCATTCTATGCAACTGTCGCCGCCGGTCTCCTGATGGGCGCGGCCATGCTGCTCTCCGGCTGGCTCTATGCCGCCGTCGGCGGCTGGGCGTATCTCGCTCCCGCCGCGCTGAGCGGCCTCGGGCTCGCTGCCGCGCTCGTCGTGCGCGCCCGCTGGACGGGCGGCTCCCTGTGGGAGGGGCGGCCGAGCTAGCCCCACAGCAGCGGCGAGGGGGGATGGATGACGCCATCGGCGAACCCGATCGAAGGCGTGCGGTCGCGCGCGAGCAGCAGCGGTCCGTCGAGATCGACCCAGTCGGCCCCCTGTGCGAGGAGAAAGGCCGGCGCCATCGCGAGCGACGTCGCCACCATGGAGCCGACCATCACTCGCAGCCCGGCCTCGCGCGCGGCAGCCCGCATGGCGAGGGCCTCGGTGAGCCCTCCGGCCTTGTCGAGCTTGATGTTCACGGCGTCGTAGCGCGCGCGCAGGCCCTGGATGTCGCGACGCGTGTGCGCGCTCTCGTCGGCACAGACCGGAACCGGGCGATCGACCTCCGCCAGCGCCGCATCGTCGTCGGCCGGTAGAGGTTGCTCGATCAGCTCCACATGGGCGTCGACCGCGGCCGCGAGCAGGGGGACAAGCATCTCCACGGTCCACGACTCGTTGGCATCGGCCACGATCCGCGCATCGGGACGAGCCTTGCGCACGGCCCGCATGCGCTCGGCGTCCCCAGTGCCCCCGAGCTTGAGCTTGAGAAGTCGGTGCGCGTGGGCCTCGCGAGCCGCTTCCGCCATGGAGTAGGGCGAGCCGAGGCTCAGGGTGAAGCACGTCTCGAGCCCGGCGAGCGGTGCCACGCCGGCACGCTCCGCAGCCGGAACGCCGCTGGCCTTCGCCTCGAGATCCCAAAGCGCGCTGTCGAGAGCGTTGCGGGCTGCGCCGGGCGGCAGCGCTGCCGCCAACATGCCGCGGCCCGCCACGATCGACCGCACGCTCTCGATCTCGGCCACCACGCTCTCTGGCGTCTCGCCATAGCGTGCATAGGGCGTGCACTCCCCGCGGCCAGAGGCGTGCCCGTCGCTGAGCGTGACGGCCACGACGCGCGCCTCCGTCTTGGCACCGCGTGCGATCACGAACGGCACTTTCAAGGGGAAGGTTTCGACGGCAATGGCGAGCGTCAGAGAGGACATTTGGGGTCGAGCGGACGGCGCCTCACACGATGCGTCCGCTCACGTGGGCGAGGAACAGGTAGACGCGCCCCATGTCCGACATCAGGTGCGCGCTGGAAGCGCGGCCGGACGGATCGCGCTGCTCGGCATCGCGGCGGATGTTCTCGAAGTCGGCGAGATAGTGATTGATGGTGCGCTGGAGATCGCCATCCGTGCGATAGCGCATATTGAGATCGTCGAACACCGCGCGCCCCTCGGGCGTGTAGATGCTGCGCGCCATGACACCGCGCTGACCGGAATTGATGCGCTGCCAGAGCGCCGAGGTGGTTGCCGGATCGAGCGCGCGGGCGATGACGTCGATCTGACTGTGGAAGGGCATTGGGGCCGCCGATGACGGCGGCTGCGGGGGCATCTGCGGCTGCTGGGACGGGTGGCCGCCGCCCATGCCCACGCCCTCATCGTCGCGCGAGGCGCGCGCGAGAAGGTCTCCGAGCGACCAGCCCTCGCGGCCGTCGCCCGCCCCGGATGCTGGCTGCATGGGACGGGGCAGGGCGGCCTGCTGATAGGGCGGCTGACGGTTCGCCGGGGCGGCGCGCTGGCTCATCTCGTTGGCCACGGCGGGGCCGAGCGAGCTCAACGAGCGGGCCTCTGCAACATAAGCCCCCGTGAGCGAGCCGCCGCCCGAAGGCGGAGACACGTCGCGGGACGCCATCGACCGCGAGGTGAGATTCGAGAGCTGCTCAATGGCGCGCAGCTGATCCTGCAGCGCGTGCCGCATGGCCTCGGCGCTTTCCCGCGTGGCGGCGGGCAGGCGGTCCATCTGCTCCTGGAGGCGCGCCTGCTCGGCGGCGATGTCGGCCGCGGCGCGGCTCGCGCGCTGGCGCACGTCGTCCGAGGTCTGGTCTATCCGGCTCGTGAGGCTCGAGAGCTGCTCGGTGACGACGTTTGAGATCGAGGCAAACCGCGAGCGCAGCTCGTCGAGCGCCCGCTCGCCCTCGGCGCCGGCCTCGAGCCGGAAACGCTCGAGATCGGCGAGCGCGCTCTGCTTGGCGCTTTCGGCGCTGGTGCGGAGCTGCTCGGCGGCCGCACGAGCGCGGGCCTCGGCATCGCTCAACGAGCCTTCCATGCTTGACTGGAAGCCCGCCACGAACCGGCCGAACTCGTCCGCCTTGCCGGAGAGCTTGTCCATCGTGCTCGAAAGCTCGGCGTGCCGGCCCTGCAGCGTATTCTCGAGCTTGAAGTTGGCATTCTCGAGCGAGTTTGCGGCCCGCATGATGGCCTGGCCCTGGCCTTCGAAGCGATTGGTCACCGCATTGACCTGCGAGAGCAGGTTCTCCGAGACGCGCTTCAGCATATCGGACTGGCCGGCGAGGCCCTCGATCGCCTTCAGCGACTGGCGCGTGATGTTCTCGCTCGTGCGCCGCACGGAGTGGATGCCGTGCATGAGGCTCTCGTCCAAGTTGACCGCCTGGCGCGCGATGGTCTCGCTGAAGGTGCGCGCGTGGTTGTCGAGAGCGGAGGTGAGCGCCCGCGCCTTCTCGGCGACGGCGCTGTCGATCTGCATCGTCGAGCGCACGATCTGCTCGTCGAAGTTCTTGAGGCGCTGGCCGAAGGCCGTGTCGAGGGCCTTGGTGCGCTCGACGAGCTGGATATCGAGGGCCTGTGCGCGGTTCGTGAGCGAGGTGTCGAGCGCGCGCGCATATTCCTCGAACACCGATTGCAGGTGCTCGGTGCGCGACGAGAGCGAGGCGTCGAGCGTGTTGACGTAGGCCGCGATGGCGTCCTGGAGCTGATCTGTGCGGGCGCCAAGCGCAACCGCGAGGCCCGACGTGTAGCCCTCGAGCATCGTCTGCAGCTGCTCGGTCTTGCTGCCGAGCGCGTACTCGAGCCGATCCGTGCTCTGGCCGACGGCCGATTCGAGCGAGGCGAGGTTGTCGCCCGCGCCCTGGATGATCTGGGCGAGCTTGATCTGCTGGTTCGAGAGCTTGTCGATCAGCGACGGAATATCGGTGCCGAGCGTTTTGAGCGATTCGGTCACGCGCTCGCTGGTGTTGAGCAGCGAGTTGCGCTCACCCGCAAGCTCCTGGATCAGGCCTTTGATCTTGCGCTCGTTCTCCTCGTAGGAGCGCTCGAGCGCCGTCACCTCGTTGTGGACCAGCGCCTCGAGCTCGCCGGCGCGGCCGAGCGCGCGCGAGATGGCATCGTTCATGAAGGCGACCTGTCGGCGCACGGCCTGCCCGAGCGACGCCACAGACTGCTCCGCCATGCGGTCCGGCTCGGCGAGGCGGATCGCGACCTCGGTCATGGTCGAGGAGCGCAGCCGCAACTCCTCCGAGCGCCAGGCCAGCACCGCGAGCGACCACAGCACCGCTATCGGCACGATCACGGCGGTCGACATGAGAAACGTTGTCGGCTTCTGCAAGAGGCCTGCGAGCGTGATGCCGTTGTCGAGCTCGGCCGAGAGGATGGCCCAGCCGAAGCCGATGCAGACGAGCGTCCACACCACGGTTGCGATGGCGGCGTACTTGAACGGAGCAGACGACGGCTTCTGCTCGAGCGCGTAGATGAGACCGCCGATTGAAGGGGCGTCGTCGTTGGCGGCGATCTTGCCGCGCGGCGGTCCGGCGGCGCGACGGCGGGCCATGCGCCGTTGCGGTGCCTCGACGGATTGAAGCTCGGCCGCCTTATCGAGGGCAGGGGGCTCGATCACGACCTCGTTGCGGGCCATGTTGGGGAGCGGCGGTGGAAGCTTGTGCTGCGAGGCCGCAGCAGGCGACCCCACATTGGGACCCGCGCTCGGATTGTTGAGGAACGCGAGCGTGTCCGAGATCGGGGGCGGCGTCTGCGCGCTTCCCGCGGCAGACGGCGGAATTGCGGGCGGCAGTACGGGCAACGGCGGGCGCCCGGCCTGTTCTGGGGCAGCACCGTCGGGCCACATCTTGGCGGCCGCGCCCGGCCCTGATTTCTGTTCCTGAGCCATCACCCCGTCCGAACCGGTCGACGCCGGCAGCCCCGCTTGTGAATGCTACCGCAGTCCGCAGTTTGTGCTCAAACGGGTTTTTCCCCCATTTGACCGCCATCAACGTTTCTTTTCGGGCTCCGACGACCACCGCGCTTGGGCGCGATTAGGCCCTGTTTGAGGCTAAAAGAAGGGTTGCGCCAGCCTCTTAGCCTTAATGGTCCGTTGCGCCCATCTGCTCATTTAGAGACACTTGGTTTACAGCAATTTAGCGGCTGGAATGCATTATGCAGAATGCGGTTTTCAGGGGTGAGGCCGCACGGCTTTGCGCGACCCGTGCCATCCGAGTGCGGGTCTCGACACGATCGCGGAGCCGGTTCACGAAGGCAGGCGAATGACCAGCACCGAGCGCGCCCATCGCAAGCAAGGCGAGATCTCCCTAACCGGCATCCCCGGAGAGGAGCACCGGCGTAGCCCGGAAGCCGCTGCGGCGGACGGCGGCGACCCGATCGACCGCGCCCATTTGAGCCGCTACACCCTGGGCTCGCCCCGCCTCGACCGCGAGATCCTGGGCCTTTTCGTCGCGCAGCTCCCCTTGAGCATCGAGCAGCTTCGCTTCGCCGCCACCGACCGCGAATGGCAGGTTGCCGCCCACACCATCAAGGGCTCGGCGCGCGCTGTGGGCGCCTGGCAGGTGAGCCGGCTCGCCCGCGAGGCCGAGAGCATCCCAGGCATCGCCGACCCGGAGGCCGGCGCGCGCATCCTGTCGGAGATCGAGGCGGCCTCCGAGATCGTGCAAGCCTACGTTGCAGCGGCCTTCCCGTCTCCGCCGACACCGGGAAACGGCTAGATCCGGCCCGCAGGCGCGACCCCCGCACCCTTGTATTTACGCGAGGGGACCTTTAATTCTGCCGCCGGCGCGGCCCGAGGGCCGCAGGAAGATCCCACCTTGGCATGCGCAAGGCACTGGGACGGCTATTATATTGTTTTGGAGCCTTCCGTTTATGGTCAAGCTCACGTTCGTCCAGCCGGACGGGTCAAGTCAGACTGTCGATGCCGAGCCGGGGATGACGGTCATGGAGGCCGCCAAGCTCAACAACGTTCCGGGCATCGAGGCGGAGTGCGGCGGTGCCTGCGCCTGCGCTACGTGCCATGTTTACGTCGATGCGGGCTGGACCGAGAAGACCGGGAAGCCCGCGGCGATGGAGGAGGACATGCTCGACTTCGCCTTTGACGTGCGCAAGGAGAGCCGGCTCTCCTGCCAGATCAAGGTCACGGCAGACCTCGACGGCCTCTCGATGCACGTGCCGGCTAAGCAGTTTTGAGACGCGCGCCGCAAGAGCGCACGCGAGCCTCGATGATGAGGAAGGGGAGGACACATGGGTGCCGATGACGCGGGGCCCGGCCTCGATGCCGCAGCCATAGAGACCGACGCCATCGTCATTGGCGCCGGGCCGGTGGGGCTCTTCTCCGTGTTCGAGCTCGGTCTCGTCGACGTCAAATGCGTGGTGGTCGACATCCTGGGCAAGCCCGGCGGCCAGTGCGCCGAGCTCTATCCCGAGAAGCCGATCTACGACATCCCGGCCTTGCCTGTAGTGACAGGCCAGGAGCTGACCGACCGCCTCATCGAGCAGATCAAGCCGTTCGGCGCCCGCTTCTTCTATGGTGAGCGGGTAGACGAGCTTCAGCGCAGCGACGACGGCCGCTTCCAGCTCAAGACCGATGCCGGCCGCGAGATCACCGCCAAGGTCGTCGTTATTGCCGCCGGCGGCGGCTCGTTCACGCCCAAGCGCCCGCCGCTCGAGGGCATCGAGGGCTACGAGGGCACATCGGTCTTCTATTCCCTCCGGCGCATGGAGGACATGCGCGGGAAGGACGTTCTGATTGTCGGCGGCGGCGATTCGGCGCTCGATTGGACGCTCAACTTGGCGCCACTGGCGCGCTCGCTGACGCTGCTCCACCGGCGCGACGAGTTCCGCGGCGCCCCGCATTCGGTCGAGAGAATGCGCTCGCTCGTCGCCGAGGGAAAAGTGCGGCTCGTCATCGGTCAGGTGACGGCGCTCCACGGCGACGGCAAGGCTCTCGAGGCCGTGACGGTCAAGACGTCGGCCGGAGCCGAGGAGCGGCTCGCAGCTCAGGCCATGCTGCCGTTCTTCGGGCTCACCATGAAGCTCGGGCCGGTCGCCACCTGGGGCTTGAACCTCGATGAGAACCTGATCCCGGTCGATACCGAGAAGTTCGAGAGCAGCGAGAAGGGCATCTTCGCCATCGGCGACATCAACTGCTATCCAGGCAAGCTGAAGCTCATCCTCTCGGGCTTCCACGAGGCGGCGCTGATGGCGCAGCAGGCGCACAAGTACGTGCATCCGGACAAGAAGCTGATGTTCCAGTACACAACCTCCTCCTCGAACCTGCAGAAGAAGCTCGGCGTGAAGTAGGTCTCTCCATGTCATCTTCGGGCTTGTCCCGAGGAACCATGGCTCGAAGAGGAAAAGCCTCTGCCGCCGCGCTCCATCCCATGCCTTCGCTCCCGCGGATGGCTGGACCCTCGGCATGAAGCCGAGGATGACGGTGTTTGGGATGAATGCGGGTCTGATCAGCGTCCGGCGATAGAGCGCTCGTAGACGAGGGCGAGCTTCGCAAAATCGCGCACGCAAACGCGCTCGGCACGAAGCTCGGGAGAGATGCCGGCGGCCGCGAGCAGCTCCTCCGGATTGGGCACCAGCGTCTTCAACGAGGCCCTCAGCATCTTTCGACGCTGGCCGAAGGCCGCCGCCGTCACGCGGCCCAGCGCCTTGACCGAGCACGCCGGTTGCGGGACGGGGCGCGGCGCGAACACCACGACAGCCGACGACACCTTGGGCGGCGGCGTAAACGCCTCGGGCTTCAAGGTGAGCGCGATGAAGGCCTCGCTCCGCCATTGCGCGATGACGGAGAGGCGGCCGTAGTCCTTGCTGCCAGGCTCGGCGACGATGCGCTCCGCGACCTCCTTCTGGAACATCAGAACCATGCGGTCCCACCACGGAGGCCAGGGCTCGGTTTCGAGCCAGCCGACGAGCAGGATGGTGGCAGCGCCGTAGGGAAGGTTGGCGGCGATGACGGCTTTCTCATTGCCGACGAGCCTTGCCCAGTCGGTCTCTATGGCGTCGCCGGCATGAACATCGAGACGGCCGGGATAGCGCTCCTGGATCTCGGCCAGCGCCGGCAGGCAGCGATCGTCGCGCTCGACCGCAATGACGCGCTTCGCCCCCTCCATGAGGAGCGCGCGGGTGAGCCCGCCCGGCCCCGGTCCCACCTCGACGATGGTGCGCCCGTCGATCGGCCCACCGGCGCGCGCGATGCGTCGGGTGAGATTGAGGTCCAAGATAAAGTTCTGGCCGAGGCTCTTCTTGGCGGCGAGGCCGTGACGGCGGATCACCTCGCGCAGAGGGTCGATACCATCGGGGCTTTGGCCAGGGCGCACGCTGCCGCCGCTCTCGTCGGGAGCTCCACCCATCAGACCCGCTCGGCCCGCACCGTGGCACGGCGCGCCGCGATCGCATCTGCAACTTTGAGCGCCTCGATGAGGCTCGATGCGCGCGCCGCGCCGGTGCCGGCAATGGAGAACGCGGTGCCGTGGTCGGGTGAGGTACGCACGAACGGCAAGCCGATGGTGACGTTGACGCCGGTATCGAACGCGAGCGTCTTGATCGGGATCAGCGCTTGATCGTGATACATCGCGAGCACCGCGTCGTAGGTCTTGCGCGCCTCGGCATGGAACAGCGTGTCGGCCGGATGCGGGCCGGTGATGGCGAGGCCGCCGTCCCGAAGTGCCGAGATGGCGATCGCGATCACGCGATGCTCCTCATCGCCGATCTTGCCATCCTCGCCGGCATGCGGGTTCAACCCTGCGACCGCGATGCGCGGGCTCGCGATGCCGAAGTCGGTGATGAGCGACCGGGAGAGGATCTGTGCCGTCTCGACGATGCAGCGCGAGGTGATCGCCTTGGGAACGGCTGAGAGAGGAATGTGCACGGTGAGCGGCACCACCTTGAGCTCGGCGGAAGCGAGCAGCATCACGGGGCGCCCGCCCCCTCCGCCGAAGTGCTCCACAGCCAGGGAGCCTAGGTATTCGGTATGACCGGGATGGGCAAAGCCGGTCTCCATCAGCACGTGCTTGGCGATCGGGTTCGTTACGACCGCGCGCGCGCTGCCGTCCTTCACGGCCATGACGGCGGCCTCGATTGAGCAGATGACGGCGGGGGCATTGCGCACGTCTGGGCGCCCGGCCACGACGGCGGCAGCGCACGGCACCGGCCACACCGGAAGCCGGGTGGCGAAAACGGCAGGTGCCTCGGAGAGATCGGCGATGGGCTCGATGGGAGCATCGAGGCCGAGAGCGCGGGCGCGCGTGCGAAGCGCCTCCGCGTCGCCAAGCACTGCAAACGGCGCGAGCCGATGCGCGCGCCGCGCCATCCAGGCCGTGAGCGTGATGTCGAGGCCGATGCCCGCCGGGTCGCCCATCGTCAGCGCGAGCGGCCCGATCTCGATGCGGCCCGCCATCAGCGGATCTCGATGGCCGCGTCCTGGCGCAGGTCCTTGAGATGCTTTTGCGCGAGTACCTCGAACTCCTTCTGGCGCAACTCGTTCGAGGCCGTCTCGCGCGCCGAGGTCTCCCCCGTGGCCGACTTGCGGCCGCACAGCGCCCACAGCTCGACGCCGGTCGCGCTCACGCTCGCAGGCAGCAGGTCGCCGTCGTTGGCGCTGAGGAGAAGGCTGCGCGTCGGCTCGGGAATGGTACCGGCCTTGCGCGTGCCGAGATCCTCGTACTTGGCACCGGGCGCCGAGGCGGCGACGCCGGACAGCGACGCGCAGCCCGAGTAACGGCTGCGCAGCGCGTCGGCCTCGGCGATGCGCTGGGCGATGCCGCCGCCGTCCTTCGGCAGCGGCAACGTGATGCGCTGGACCTGCAACTCGGCATCGTCCTGGGCCAGCGGAGAGGTGGCGACGAACTGATCGACGTCGCGCTCGGTGATCGCCACCAGATTGCCGAAACGGCGGCGGATCACCTCACGCCAAGACATCTCGGCGCGGAAACGGTTGCGCATGGTGCCAATATCGACGCCCATGGTCTTCATGTGGCTGCCGAACTGATCGAGCGTCATCTTGTTGCGCTCGGCAATGCCGGACAGGATTTTATCGACCTCCGCGTCCTCGGCGATGGCCCCGAGGCGCTTGGCCTCCTGCATCTTGATCTTCTCGTCGATCAGCTCCTCGCGGGCCTTGGTGCGCGAGCCGGCCACGGCGCCGGCGCGCGCCTCGCGCTTGAGGCCCTCGAGCATGTTCTGCTGCATTTCCTTGATGAACTTGCCCTGCAGCGCGCGCGCCTCCTCCTGCGTCTGCACGTTGTTCTTGCGCAGGAGGTCCTTGAACCGCTCCTGCATCTTCGGGTCCTGGATCATCTGCTTCCAGCGAGCCTCAGCCTTGGCCTTGAACTCCGCGCCACCGCCGCCTGCCTGCAGCGCGATGAAGGCGGCCCGCTGCTCGATTTCGTAGGCGGTGATCGGCTCGTCGTTGACGAGCACGGCGATCGACTGCGAGCCCTTCTTGGCCGGGGCCTTGCCGGATGCCGGGTTCGCGAGCTCGGCGTTGGCGGTCTGCCCGTCAGCGCTGGGGGGAGGGTTCTGCTTCTTGGCGGCGTCCGCGTGCGTAGCAATGCCGGCCACCAGGAGGGCAGCCGCCGCAGATCCGATCAGGCATTCAGCAACCCGCATTGGCATCAAGCTCGTTGGGCCCCGGCGGGCCTTGCCCGCTAAGAGCATCAAGCTGGGCGATCACCGAGGAGCGACAATAGGACCGGCCGCACAGAAGCGCAAAGCCCTCCCGCCTTATCCACACGAACCGTGGCAGCCGGAAGGCGCGAGCCACCTTAACAAGGCGACCTGCCACTAGGGCCGTGCCGAGGCATCCTCGCCGCCCAGGAAGTCGACCACCTGGGTCTGATAGTTGAAGCCACCGACGTGCTTCAACTCGAAGCGGATCATGACCGTCTGATCGGGGTCGATATCCTTGCCCTTGTTGACGATATAGGTCTCGGCGTAGGTCGCGCTCAGCATGAAGCACTCGTCGAGGTAGGCGAGGCGGATCGAGTCGGTCAGCACCTCGTTGGCGTCGATGTCGTAGCGCAGCGAGCCGTCGATGGTCCAGCGATCGGTGAGGCGGAGCGCGGCGTAGCCCAGGATGTCCTGCTGCTCCTCGTAGAGGCCAGTGGTCTCGTTGAACACGTCGCCGTAGGTGTAGGTCGCCTGCGTCAGCAGCGGACCATAGGTGAACACGGCCGTCAGATCCTCGCGCCGCAGCGAGAAGTCGTCCTCGTCGAAGCGGCTCTGGGCAATGACACGGAACATGTCTGCCGGAGCCAGGTAGACGCCAAGGACATAGTCGGAATCGTCGGTCTCGAGACCGCTCGTCGCGTTGAAGGCGTCCCCTCCCGCGGAGTAGGCGTTCTCCCCCGAGAGATGGAAGCTTTGGCCGGCCAGGATGCGCGTGTGCCCAACGGGTCCGTCGAAGGTGTACTGCACGCCGACGTTGGCACGAATGCCCGTCTCGAGGCGATCGTAGCCCGAGAATTTCGACGTATCGAACAGGTTCGAGTCGTCGAAGATGAGGCTCTTGGCATCCTCGTCCGGCAGGTCGTCCTGGCGGACGCTCGCGTTGTGGGCAACGAGCTGTCCGATGGGCTCGATCACGTGCGTGGTCGAGCCCACGTTCGCGACCCACGGATAGGATACGGTCACGCCACCCGTGGCGAGCCCGCGCAGGAAGCTTTCGTCGAGCGTGGTGTCGATCGCGTCGTTCGGATCATCGTCCTCATAGTTCAGCTGATAGATGTCGCCGCGCAGCTCGCCGAACGGCGTGTAGGTGATGCCGAGAGTATCGGTGAAGCGCCGGCGCCATTTGATCTCGGTGACGAACCGGTTCATGTCGCGCGACACGAGACCTACGTTCGCATTGTTCGATTCAGACCGCGACAAGCTCATGGCGTTCGACTTCCAGGAGAGCTCGCCCCCGAGCACTGGATCCTGGAACACGTAGTTGTGGTCGATGATGGGATGCACCAGCGACTCCGCCTCGTCGTTGTCGTTCACGAGCAGTCCGCCGAACTGATAAAGCTTGGCGCTGAAGTAGCTCCGCTCGGACAGGCCCATCATCCACACGTCGTTGACGCGGTCGGTCAGCAGCACGCTGTCGAGCTTATAGTAGCGGCGGAAGGTGTCATCGCTCTCGACGATCACGTTCCAGCCATAGCTCCACCAGCTCGAGAGCGAGAACTCGCCGTGGGTCTCGACGCTGCCGCGCCACCCGTCGAGATTCTGCGGATTGGTGACGTTGCTGCCAAGGTCGTTGGCGTCCTGATCGATCGCCGCGAGATTGATCTCATATTTGCCGTTGACGAGCTTCTGGCGCCAGTCGCCCTGCCACAGGATGCCCTGCTCGGTCATGTAGCGAGGATGGAACGTGAAGTCGTAGCTCGGGTCGAGCGAGAAGAAATACGGCAGCTCCGTGAACACGCCGAGGTCGTTCGAGCTGCCGTAGGCCGGGGCGAGGAAGCCGCTGCGCCGCTTCACCGAAGGATCGGGATGCTCGAAGTAGGGCAGGTAGACGACGGTGATGCCGAAGAATTTGAACTCCGCGTCCTGGTAGGAGATGGTGGCGGCGTTCTGGTCGTGAATGATGCGCTTGGCGCCGATGCACCACAGCGGCGGGATGTTGCCCTCGCTCTTGCAGGGCGTGAAGGTGGCATCCGAGAACTCGCCGACGCTGCCCTCGCGCCGCTCGCCGCGCTCAGCGGTAATGCGCGATTCATCGGCCGTGACGATGGACAGCGACTGCACGAAGCCGTCGCGGAAATCATCGGTCAGCGTCATCTTCTCGGCACGGTTCACGTTGCCGGAGGCATCCTTGAGCTCGACGTTGCCGGAGGCCGTGAGCGTGTTGGCGCCCCGGTCGTAGATCACCTGATCCGCAGTCAGGACGTTCTGGTTATAGAAGATTTCGACGTTGCCGCGCGCGATCACACGGTTGCCGCGGGTGTCGTAGACGAGCTCGTCGCCCTGCAGGTAGAGCGGCAGGGCCTTGTCGATCTTCTGCTTTTTGCCAAAGATGTCCTGCTTCGGGAAAGCCGAGCCCTGCGTGCTGCCGAAGCCGTTGTTGTCGCTTTTGCTCTGCGTGTAGCTGCTGCCGCTCTTGCTGGCGGCCAGCACCGGCACCGTTGCTGTGAAAGCAAACGCGACCAGGCCAAGGCCGATCATGCAAGCGGTTGTCGCGGCGCGGATTTTGGAATGGATGGGCCGCGCCAGCGAGCGGGAGAGCAAGCGAAAACGCCCGAGCCCCATCGCCTGTCGGCGGGCACCCGAGATGCAAAACTCATTGCATGTCGCCAGCTTATCCTGCGCAACACGCATCACTCAGCCGTCCTCCTGGTGCAGTAGCACCGTGACCGATACAAGAATGGCGAGCATGACCGGAACCCAAACCGCCGCCCAAATCGGGGCGAGGCCCGCAGATCCGACTTGCCTTGAAATTTCCGCGAAGAGGAAAAATCCAAAGCCCCCAACCATTCCAGTTACAACCATAGTCTGGATGCCCCCCGAGCGGAATGACCGCAACGACACAGTCGCAGCCAAAAAGACCATGGCTATGCACAGCAGAGGGCGGCTCAGCAGAAGCTCGTATTGAATGCGCAATCTAGATGAGGAAATCCCCGCCTTCTCCGTAACATAGATGAGGTCTGGGAGCTCCCAGAACGAGATCGAGATGATGCTGCCCAGCGCATCCATCGCACGCTCGGGCGTGAGGTAGGTCGACAGCAGATAGGTCTCGAAGGTTTGAGGCTCGGAGCCGACCCTGGAAACCACCGCCTTCCTGAGCACCCAGAAGCCATCGTTGAGGCTCGCCGACTTGGCGTCGACCCGCTCCGAGAACTTCCCCTCCCGGCTGAAGACGAAGGCCGTAACCGTCTCGAGCTCGGTTCCCCTGCGCCGGGCCGACGCCGCATTGAGCACCGACTGACCATCTGTCCCGTCCTGGCGCAGCCAGGTGCCGGACGAGCCCTTCCCCAAAAGGCTGGATTCGCGGCCGAACGCGTCGGCGTAGATCTTCTCCGACTTGTCGCGGGCCGCGGCGGCCATCGGGTTGAAAAGGGTGATGCTGAGCAAGCCCAGCATGAAGGCAACCGCCGCGCCGGGTCGCAGAAACTGCCAGACCGACATGCCGCCCGCACGCATGACCGCAAGCTCGCTTTTTCTGGCGAGCATGAGCAGCGCGGCGATGGCGCCGACCAGCACGGCGAACGGCAGCAGGATCTCCGTGTAGGCGGGGAGCCGCAGGATCGTGATCCAGGCGAGCCGCCACGCCGGAACGCTGCCGTACTTGCCCGCCTGCCGCAGCAGCTCGACGAAATCGATCATGAAAATCAGAATTGTGCAGATTCCGAACACGCCGAAGATGGCGACCAGGAAGCGCGCCCCGATGTAGATGGATAGGGTGGAGATCCGCGGCATGCGCGCTAGCCCCCCGCCGGACGCAGCTTACGGCCGGGAAGCCTCTGGCGGAATCCTTGGAACGCCTCGCTCATCGCTTCGGTCAGCCGTTCGAGCCCGCGCATGCGCCGCGTCGGCCTCGATCCGCGCACGATGAGGAACAGCGATACGAAGATCGCGGTGATCGGGATTGCATAAAGGATCGGCACCGCCTTCGGGTTGAGGACGACGATGTTATTCACGGCAAGCCCCGCGAGCCGCAGCGCCACGCCAGCAAGGAAGCACATGCCCATGCGCATGTTGCGGTTCTGGCGCGTGCTCTGGGCCTGCCCCACGACCGCGATCGCCATCAGCACGAAGGCGAGAGGGTAGATCGCGCTCGAGAACCGCTCATGCAACTCGGCGCGGAAGCGCCCCGGCTCGGTTTTGAAGCTCTGGCCGTTCGGGTCCGGGTGCACGAGCTCTTCGTAGTAGCGCTCGCGCGGCTTGAGGTCCGGCGGGCCGGACGTCTTTTCCTCGAAGCGATCGAGGTCCACGGCATACTTGTCGAAGACGATGATCTGCGACGGCTCGGTGATGGCACCCTCGCGGCGGATGATGTGGCCATCCGTCATGATCATGTAGGTGCTGCCCTTGTCCTCGACGATGACGCCCTTCTCCGCAAGATAGGACTGCGTTTTGTTGGCGTCGCGCGCGTCGTGGACGACGAGACCGTGCAGCGTGCCGTCGAGCGAGCGCTCGCGAATGTGAAAGGTGAGACCCTTCTCCGGGCTCGAGAAACGCCCAGGCTGCATGACCTGGGTCAGAAGATCGGTGCGCACCTCGAGCACGATGTCGCGGAGCAGGCGCAAGCTCCACGGCATCGCGATGTGGTTGACGAAGGAGATGAACACCACGACCACCATCGCAAGGACGGCAAGCGGCTTGACGATGGTCCAGGCCGTAGCGCCCGAAGCGGTCAGCACGATGATCTCGCTGTCGCTGTTCAGACGATTGAGCGTGTGGATCACCGTGATGAGGAGGGCGAAAGGGGTGATGACGGCGACGAAATTGGGCAGACCCAGCGTCGTCATCTCGATCAGCGTCAGCGCGCTCTGGCCGAGGTTCGTCACCACGTTGAGCTCGCGCAGCGCGAGCGAGATCCACACGATGCCCGTCAGCGACAGAAGGACGAGGAGCAGGGCGCTCATCGTCTGACGGAACACGTATCGCGAGAAGATCGTCATGGGGCGGGGGTCGCCGTCGCGCAGGGGATCGGACAGAGGCTCGGCTGCATCCGGGACCCAGAGAACGCGACTGTGAGGTCGAACTGCCTCATGTACACCCCCGAACTCACCCCTGATCCCGGCCGTCGTTGCACGCCACGATGGCGGAATTTCGGCCTGGAACCAAGGCACTAAGCGCAATACGCGACAGGAGACCCGTTGACCCCGCGGATCGGCGATCCCTCTGGTCCGGCCCTGCCGGCCCGCATATTCACCCTGTCGGCCGCCATTTCGCCCGCGAACGGCTTGCACTTCCAGTGCGAGCGGCTAATTTCCACAGCGAAGATCGAAAATTCGCCCCGGTCACCACCGCCTCGGCACGTGCGCGCCGGGCCGGGAGCCCCTTGCCACCCTTGGCCGCGCCTCATTCGGGGCGCGAGCAGAAGTACCCCCAGGAGCAGCCTCACCCCATGAGCACGTCCCTCGAAATCACCTTCGCACGCCTCGATGCCGCCCCGTCCGCAACGCTTGCGGCCTTCGTCGGCCAGGACCTCGTGCTCTCCCCGGCCGTGCAGGCCCTCAACACGCGCTCTCAGGGCCAGCTTCTCAAGGCAGCCGAGGCCGCCGAGTTCAAGGGCAAGGCGAAGACGTCAATAGAGATCCTGGCGCCTCAGAAGCTCGACATTCAGCGCCTGGTGCTGATCGGCGCCGGCAAGAGCGCGAGCCTCGAGGAGAGCGATTGGGCGGCACTCGGCGGCTATGCCCTGGGCCAGATCACGGCGCGCAAATCGGCGGAGGCAAGCGTCCTCGCCGAGGTCGGCGCAGCCGGCGACACCAAGCCCGACGTGATCGCGGCCAACCTGGCCTTCGGGGCGCTGCTCCGCCACTACAGCTTCAAGAAATACCTGACCAAGAAAGGTAATGAGGAGGGGAGCGGCAACGGCGCCGAGCCCAAGCCCGCCCAGGACGGCATTACCAAGCTCACCATCCACTGCCCCGACCCGGACAAGGCGCGCGCCGCGTTCACGCACAAGCAGGCGGTGGCGGAAGGCGTCATCTTCGCCCGCGATCTCGTCAACGAGCCCGCAAACGTGCTCGGCCCCGTGGAGTTCGCCGATCGCGTGAAGGAGCTCGAGCGCATCGGGCTCGAGGTCGAGATCCTGGACGAGGAGCAGCTCACCGAGCTCAAGATGAACACGCTCCTGTCGGTGGCCCAGGGCAGCGTGCGCCCCGCCCGCGTCGCCATCATGCAATGGAACGGCGCCAAGTCGAAGCGTGCGAAGCCTCTCGCGTTCGTCGGCAAGGGCGTCGTGTTCGACACCGGCGGCCTCTCCATGAAGCCCGCCGCCGGCATGGAGGACATGAAGGGGGACATGGGCGGCGCCGCGGCGGTCGTCGGCCTCATGTACGCGCTGGCCGAGCGCAAGGCGCCCGTGAATGCCGTGGGCGCCATCGGCATTGTCGAGAACATGCCGTCGGGCTCAGCCATCCGCCCGGGCGACATCGTCGTCTCCATGTCGGGTCAGACCGTCGAGAACCTGAATACTGACGCCGAGGGCCGTCTCGTGCTCGCCGACGTGCTCTGGTACGTCCAGGAGCGCTTCAAGCCCCGCTTCGTCATCGACCTCGCAACACTGACCGGCGCGATCATGGTCGCGCTCGGCAAGGACTTCGCCGGGCTCTTCGCCAACGACGACAAGCTCGCCGACCAGCTGCTCGCCGCCTCCAAGGTGACCAATGAGAAGCTCTGGCGCATGCCCCTCGACAAGTCCTACGACAAGCTCATGGACAGCAAGAATGCCGATGTGAAGAACATCGGCGGGCGCTGGGGCGGCGCGTGCACAGCCGCGGCCTTCCTCAACCGCTTCATCAAGAAGGACGTGCCCTGGGCCCATCTCGACATTGCCGGCACGGCCATGGACGCGACCAAATCCGAGATCAACACGAGCTGGGGCTCGGGATGGGGCGTGCAGCTGCTCGATCGCTTCGTCGCCGACAATTTCGAGCGCAGCGACAAATGAGCCGGAAAGGGGTCCGGCGGTGGCAGCGAAACCGGCTGCCTGGCCCGCAAAAAACAAAACCGTTAGGCATTCATAAATAGCGGACTAGCGCACAAATTTTCCATAATATATATTATGCGAACATGATGATGCGTAGTCCAACCATCCGCGGACCTGTTGATCGGGCTACAGAAAAGTCTTTCGTGACCCGGACGAGTCGCTCAGCATGCGCCCGATATCCGATGGACCTCTATCCGGAGCGGCGATGCGCGCGCACGAGAAGGCAGTACTCATCTCTGATGTCATAGCCAGCACCACGCGCGCCCGGCAGTCGGCGTCGAAGAACATCGACGGCATTCAGTCCGTCACCACCCAGCTGCGCGTCCTTGCCCTCAACGCGCTGATGGAGGCGAGCCGAGCCGGTGCCCAGGGCCGCGGCTTTGCGGTGGTCGCCCAGGAGGTCAAGAACATCTCGGCCGAGGTCGAGACGTTCGCCCGCGCCCTCTCCACGGAGCTCGGCGGCGAGATCTCCTCGCTCGACCAGCTCACCCGTCGCATGGCGACCGAGGCCAACGGCCGGCGCATGATCGACCTCGCGCTCAACGTCATCGAGCTCCTGGACCGGAACCTCTACGAGCGCACCTGCGACGTGCGGTGGTGGGCGACGGACTCAGCCGTCGTCTCGGCCGCCAAGGAGCGAACTGCCGACGTCTCGAGCTATGCCAGCCAGCGGCTCGGCGTCATCCTGCGCGCCTACACTGTCTATCTCGACATTTGGCTCTGCGACCTCTCCGGCACGGTGATCGCCAATGGGCGGCCGGATCGCTACCGGATCGCGGGCAGCTCGGTTGCCGACCGCACCTGGTTCGCGCGCGGCAAGTCGCTCCCCGACGGCGACGCCTATGTGGCGGGCGAGGTCGCCTCCGAGCCAGGGCTGGGCGGAGCCCACGTGGCCACCTACGCAGCGAGCATTCGCGAGAACGGCGACAGCAGGGGGCGTCCCCTCGGCGTGCTCGCTATCCACTTCGACTGGGAGCCGCAGGCGCGCGCCATCGTAAGCGGCGTCCGCCTGACGGAGGAGGAGCGCAAGCGCTCGCGCGTGCTGCTGGTGGACGGCGCCGGCAAGGTGCTTGCCGCGTCCGACGGCAAGGGCGCGCTCTCCGAGCACATCCCGGTCAGCCTCCAAGGGCGTGACTCCGGCTACGAGCTCGATTCCGAGAGGCGGCTCACCGCGTTTCATCACACGCCGGGCTACGAGACCTACCGCGGATTAGGCTGGTACGGCGTGATCATCCAGGAGCCCGAGGACGACCCTCGTTGAGAGCTGGAGGGAGAACCCGCTTCACCCCGGCAGCCCCTCCTCCGCCGCGCGCACGATAGCCGCGATCACCGACGCATAGACCGATGCCACGAACCCGGTCAGCACGTTGACGCTGACGACGATGCCGACGATGCGCGCCCATTCCTTGTCCAGCACCGCCGAGAGGAGCGTCACGATGAAGTCGTCGAAAGCCTGCTTGAGCTGAAAAAAGAGCTCGCTCACCTGGCTGACCGACGGCTTGGCCGGCAGCTCCCAAACGAGCTTCCAGCCGATCTCGCCGACGCTGGACGACGGCATCAGCCCATACGCCGCGAGCACCGCGAGCCCCGCCGAGAACAAGAGCCCGAGCGGCGGCCCCAGCCGGAAATAGCCCCAGCGCCAGGACTGCGCCTCGAACGAGACCGACAGCGCACGCAGAAGGCTCGCACCGGCGTAGGTGGTGACGGCGAACACGATCGCGACCCAATAGAGCCTGTCGCTGTTGGTGCCGGCGAACGTGAAGAGCGCGGCGAGCCCGGCCAGCACCGCCTTCATCAGCGCCTCGACCAGGCTGACGAACGGCACCAGCACGAACCGCGGCGCGTGCCCCGCCTCGAAATAGAACGGCAGCTCGAAGGAGAGACGCGCCATCTCGAGCCTGAGACCGAGAATGAAGCTCAAGCCTGCGGTCGCGGCAGCGAAATAGAAGGGCTCGCTGTAGCCGATCCAGGCCACCGCGCCGACGGCCGCCAGCTCGGCAGCCATGATCACGCCGTTGAGCAGGATGCGAAGGACGATCATGACGCGATGAGCTCCGGTCGCGCGTGGCGACGGGCGCTCCGTGCACGGCTGCCCCAAGCTAGCGAGGCAGCGGGCAGCGGGCAACTGGCAGCGGTTTGCGATCTCTTTGACGGGTGAGGATCCCGGCTCTCGGCGGCCCAGCCGCCTCGGCCGGGAAAACCGGAGGGCGGGTGCGCGCAAAGCAGAATGGGCGGGGTCCTGCACCACAGAATGAGCGGGCGCGTGCCGACGAGAATGGCGTGACGCGTGCACTACCCCGTCCGCCGCGTTTCCGGGCGCGTGCAGGCGAGAATGGCGCGACGCGTGCACTACCCCGTCCGCCGCGTTTCCGGGCGCGTGCACCACCCCATCCACTGCGTTCCCGGCCGAAGCGGTGCGAAGCATCGCGCAGAGCCGGGATCTTCCCGGTCCGATCAAACGCCACAACCCGCCTCAGCCGATCTCTTTGACGGGTGAGGATCCCGGCTCTCGGCGGCCCAGCCGCCTCGGCCGGGAAAACCGGAGGGCGGGTGCGCGCAAAGCAGAATGGGACGGGCTCCTGCACGACAGAATGGGCGGGAGCGTGCAGGCGAGAATGGCGCGACGCGTGCACCACCCCATCCGCCGCGTTTCCGGGCGCGTGCACCACCCCATCCACTGCGTTCCCGGCCGAAGCGGTGCGAAGCATCGCGCAGAGCCGGGATCTTCCCCGTCTGATCCAACGCCACAACCCGCCTCAGCCGATCTCTTTGACGGGTGACGATCCCGGCTCTTGGCGGCCCAGCCGCCTCGGCCGGGAAGACCGGAGGGCGGGTGCGCGCAAAGCAGAATGGGACGGGCTCCTGCACGACAGAATGGGTGGGAGCGTGCCGACGAGAATGGCGCGACGCGTGCACCACCCCATCCGCCGCGTTTCCGGGCGCGTGCACCACCCCATCCACTGCTTTCCCGGCCGAAGCGGTGCGAAGCATCGCGCAGAGCCGGGATCTTCCCGGTCCGATCCAACGCCACAACCCGCCTCAGCCGATCTCTTTGACGGGTGAGGATCCCGGCTCTTGGCGGCCCAGCCGCCTCGGCCGGGAAACGGAATGGGCGGCGCGGGTTGTCCTAGTCCAAGAGCGAGATCGACGTCTCCGGCTTGCACTTGGCGTCGCCCGCGCGGACCAGGCGCGCATTGAACGGAAACGAGCGGCGGAAGATCCGGAACTCGCCGCCGGTGTCACCGATGATCTCGAGCCCCGGCTTGTTCTCGCCTTCCATCGCCGGCGAGAGGTAGGCCTGCACGACATAAGGCTCCGTGCCGCGGGCGAGCTCGAGCTTGCCTTTGAACACGGTGCCGCCGGCCCCGTCGTCCTCGCCCTGAATGCGCAGCGCGGTGGCACCGCACTTCTGGTTTTCGGCCACCTCGACGCCGCACCAGCCGGACGCACAGCGCGCAATGTCGAGCGTAAGGGTGCAGCGAGTGCCGTCACAGCCCTCGGCCGCCTTGGAGGCGAGCACATAGCTCTCGCCCTGCCAGCGCCCGGAGATATCCGCGGCAGCCGGCGCAGGCGGCGCGGCAGGCTCGCCCGCGAGCGCCGCCCCAGCCAAAACACAAATCGCGGCGATGCTGGACAAGATCCGGCCGGCCCGTGTTTGCGTTATCGACATGGCGTTTCTTGCAACCTCCTGAATGATGATCACCTCACAGACCGAAACAAAGGCCACGGGCGAATTTGTGTCCCGGTCGTTTTCGTTGCGGACTTTTGCCGCCCGATCCCTGCCCCTTCGCCCGCTTCTCCTTCGCTCGGGAAAGCTCGTCGCCGCCCTGCTGATCCTTGCCCTCGCGCTGCCCACCGGGCTGGTTGCCGTGAGCGAAGGCACCGGGCTGATCCCGCTGCCCTACAATCTGCATCTCGTCGACGTGCAGCTACCCGGCATCTTCAAGATCCACATGCTGGCGTCGGGTGCCGCCCTGGTGCTGATCCCCGCCGTGCTGGCGCTCCGGCGCTATCCCGCGTGGCATCGCCCGCTCGGCCGCATCGCTGCGGTGCTCGTCGTTGCCGGTGCGCTGACGTCGTTCCCGGTGGCCTACGAAAGCAGCTCCGTGCTGCCCGCCCGCATTGGCTTCGCGGCGCAGGGCATCGTCTGGCTCGGGCTTCTCATCGCGGCCGTCGTCGCGATCCGCAACAAGGACCGGCGGCGCCACGCCACGCTCATGCTCGCCATGGCGGCCGTGGCCTCGGGCGCGATCTGGGTGCGGCTCACGACCGCTGTCGTCGTGATGCTCGGGCTTCCGTTTGATCCGGTCTATGCGTGCGTAACGTGGCTCGGCTGGCTCGTGCCTCTTGCCATTGTGCTGAGCGTCTCGCCGCCGCTTCTGCCGCGGCATCCGCCCGCACGCGCGGCCCTCGCCACCTGAGCCTCGCTCGTCTAGGCTCTCGCGCGACTTCACGCGAGAGCCTCATCAATGACGCCATCGAAAGACATCGCCCGCCTCATCGAGATCATGGCGGCGCTGCGCACGCCGGTCACGGGGTGTCCATGGGATCTCGAGCAGAGCTTCGAGACCATCGCGCCCTACACGATCGAGGAGGCCTACGAGGTGGCCGATGCCATCGCGCGCGGCGACCTGCCGGACCTCAAGGACGAGCTCGGAGATCTCCTCCTGCAGGTCGTCTATCACGCGCGCATGGCCGAGGAGCAGGGCGCCTTCGCCTTCGACGACGTGGTGCTCGCCGTGACGTCGAAGATGATCCGCCGCCACCCGCACGTGTTCGGATCCGAGGCCGAGCGCGCCGCCGGCGCGGCGCCGGGCTTCTGGGCCCGCATCAAGACTGAGGAGAAGGCGGCGAAGCAGGTCGAGCGGGCGGCGCTCGCCCCCTCTGCAGTGTCCCCGCCGGAAGAGGGACTGCTCGACGACGTCCCGATCGGTCTCCCGGGGCTGACGCGTGCCGTCAAGTTGCAGGACAAAGCCGCGAAGGTCGGCTTCGACTGGCCCACGCTCGCACCTGTCTTCGACAAGGTGCGCGAGGAGATCGCAGAGTTCGAGGACGAGGCCCTTCCCGCCGATCCGCGCGGGCCTGAGCACGACGCCAGCCCAGAGCGCCTGGCCAAGGTCGAGGAGGAGTACGGCGACGTGCTGTTCGCGCTCGCCAACATCGGCCGTCACCTCGCGATCGATCCCGAGGCCGCGCTGCGCAGAGCCAATCGAAAGTTCACCCGCCGCTTCCGGCACATCGAGGCGCGCCTCGCCGAGCAAGGCCGCACGCCGTCACAATCCACCCTCGCCGAGATGGACACCCTCTGGAACGAAGCCAAAGCTGACGAGCGGAGGTAGGCTGCAAAGATCGGCGAGATCGGCTGAGGCGGGTTGTGGCGTTGGATCGGACCGGGAAGATCCCGGCTCTGCGCGATGCTTCGCACCGCTTCGGCCGGGAACGCAGTGGATGGGTGGTGCACGCCCCCGCCCCATTCTCATC